>ERZ1034626.382-NODE-382-length-32488-cov-20.695218_pt1 | contig 32488 bp, 25 predicted proteins | sample MGYA00520652_ERZ1034626 | MGnify/ENA primary metagenome ERZ1034626 (study PRJEB33766, sample SAMN09781765) | gut metagenome | biome: gut microbiome | host: Homo sapiens | place: Madagascar | study: EMG produced TPA metagenomics assembly of the PRJNA485056 data... | reverse complement strand
TACTTACATCGCGCCGCTACAACCAACTACCTTTGCTACGTTCCCGTCCTGGAGGATTCGAAGGGAGCTGGCCGTGAAAGACTTGCCCGTCTTTTCAAAAGCGAGTGCAAAGGTAGTGTTTTTTTGTGAAACTGCAAATTATCAGACAGCGAACTTCGCGTATTTAACATTTCTTTCGAACCTCATTATGTCAAAAAATGCTTATATGACAGGTATTCGGAAAAAAAGTAGTAAGTTTGCAACAGTTTTATAAAACACATACATTATTTTAATGATAAAGATAGAAGAATTCATGCAGCTCAAGGCTTTCGCCCGCGTGGATGCGCTCCTGCTCACAGCCCTTTGGACCGTGAGTTTCGCTTGCGTCACAATGATTGGGGCTGGAACTATGGGCAATCTCCTTGCACTGGCTACACCTTTCTTTATAGGATGGCGCACATGCCGGTTCCGCAACAACGTATTGGGCGGAGCCATATCGCTAAGACGAGCCTATGCATACAGTCTGTACAACTTCGTTTACGCATCGCTGGTGTTCGCACTGGTGCAGTTCGTGTACTTCCGATTCATCGACAGCGGCGGCTTCGTAGGGCTGCTCACCGACACAATGAAGGCAATGGCGCCGGTTTACGAACAAAACGGAATAAGCCGCACCGAACTGAAGCAGAACATCGACATGCTGACACAGCTCACTCCGATACAATGGTCGTTCGTGTTCATGCTACAGAACTTCTTCCTGGGAGCGCTGACAAGCCTGCCGATAGCATTGGTGTGCCGCAGAAGACAATAGACAATACATAAATAAAACCGAACAAACAAACATCAGACTATGGATATAACAGTAGTAGTACCACTATACAACGAGGACGAATCGCTCCCCGAACTGTACGCGTGGATTGAACGCGTGATGAACAGCAACAACTTCACCTACGAGGTGATATTCGTTAACGACGGATCCACCGACCACTCATGGGACGTAATAGAGCAACTGGCACGCGACCACGAAGAGGTGAAGGGCATCAAGTTCCGCCGCAACTACGGCAAGAGTCCGGCGCTGTACTGCGGATTCAAGGCCGCCCAGGGCGACGTGGTGATTACTATGGATGCCGACTTGCAGGACTCGCCCGACGAGATTCCGGGACTCTACCACATGATTATGGACGAAGGCTACGACCTCGTGTCGGGTTATAAGCAGAACCGCAAGCAAGGCGACCCGCTCTCGAAGACCATCCCCACAAAGCTATTCAACGCTACGGCACGCAAGGTGAGCGGCATTCACAACCTGCACGACTTCAACTGCGGACTCAAGGCTTACCGCAAGGAGGTGGTGAAGAACATCGAGGTGTACGGCGAGATGCACCGCTACATACCCTACCTTGCCAAGAACGCCGGATTCGACAAGATTGGCGAGAAGCCCGTTCATCATCAGGCACGCAAGTTCGGAAAGTCGAAATTCATGGGATGGAACCGTTTCTTCAACGGCTATCTTGACCTCATCACGCTGTGGTTCCTCTCAAGCTTCGGACGCAAGCCTATGCACGTGTTCGGATTTCTGGGCACGCTGATGTTCTTCATCGGATTCCTAGCAGTAGTAGCTCTGGGCGCTGACAAGTTGTGGTGTCTCTCCAACGGCATTCCGCAGCGACTCATCACCGACTCGCCCTACTTCTACATAGCCCTAACGATGATGATGATAGGCACACAGATGTTCCTGGCCGGATTCATCGGCGACCTCGTGAGCCGCTCGTCGCAAAGCCGCAACGACTATCAGATAGAGAAGACGCTGAAATGTGAGGAATAAACGCCAACGCATGATGGCGACTGAAACAACAAACAGAACAATGCGAAACAAGATAACAAAATTCGTAGCTGCAGCAGCCGTGGCTGTGTCGTTAGCGGCATGTGCGTCGATAGACTGTCCGCTCAACAACCGCACCTACATGTCGCTGAAGCTTACCGGCAACAAGGCGGTGCTTGAGGACACGCTCACCATAGCCGCCGAACGCACTCCCGACAATCCCGACGAGGACACCGTGCTCATCAACCGGCAAACCGGACTGGACAGTCTGGCAATACCCATGAGCTACTCGCGCACAGAGGATGTCTACTTCCTGACGCTCGTTCAGAAGGACACACGGCTGAAGACGGTGGACACGGTGTGGGTGACGAAGCAGAACGAGAAGCATTTCGAGTCGGTCGACTGTAGTCCGGCTGTGTTTCACGACATCGAAGGCGTACGGTTCACACAGCACGCCATCGAAGACATAAAGGTAAATTATAATAAGGTGACATACAATGACCCAAAGGCGCATTTACTCATATATTTCAAGAACAGCAATAATTAGTTTGCTGCTACTGCTCGCCACTACGGCTACGGCAAGCAAGAAGCCTACAGCCAAGAGCAAGACCACAACTACAGCCAAGGCAGACTCAATACCGCTACTGCGAGGCGTAGCCGTGTCGGCTGACATGATAGGTCTGGCTGAGACCGTACTGGGCAGCCACGGACAGTATGAGGCACAGCTGCGTGTCAACCTTAAGGACAAGTACTTCCCCGTGGTGGAGGTGGGCTACGGCACTGCCGATGCCGACGAAGTGACCACAGGAATGAAATACAAGACCTCGGCACCCTATGCCCGTGTGGGAATGGACTTCAACATAGCACGCAACAAGCACGACGACTACCGCATATACGTAGGCGCACGCTACGCCATGACCTACTATAAGTACGACGTGGAGGCCGAAGGACTTAAGGATCCGGTATGGGGCGACGACGTGGAGTTCAACGCCAAGGGCGTGAAGGCCAACTGCCACTGGATGGAGGCGGTGTTCGGAGTTGATGCCAAGATATGGGGACCGCTCCGACTGGGATGGTCGGCACGCTGGCGCAGACGACTGGCTCACGACAACGGAGCACTTGGCAACACATGGTATGTGCCAGGATTCGGCAAGCAGGGTTCGTCCAAACTTGCCGGCACGTTCAATGTGACTATCGAGTTCTAAAAAAACGTTTGAGATATTAAAGCACTTAAAAGCATAGCTTATGAGCAAGAAGAAAATAGGATGGCGGATTGTGTTTCTGCTGTTTCTCATCATCGCCACGGTCAATATCGTACTGCAGCAACGCAACACACCCTATCAGCACGACGAAGGACAAGTGTTCGGCACGTACTATCACATCACTTATCAGAACGACACTTCGCTCAACGACGACATAATGGCTGAGCTGAAGAAGGTGGACGAGGCGCTGTCGATGTTCAACAAGAACTCTATCATAGCACGCATCAACCGTGGCGAGAACGCCGAAACAAACACTATGTTCAACAGTGTGTTCAAGTTGGCTGAGGAAATTTCCAGCAATACCGACGGAGCATTCGACATTACCGTGGCTCCACTTGTCAATGCGTGGGGATTCGGATTCAAAACGGGCACTCCTCCCACCCGACACACCATCGACTCGCTGCGCGCCGCCGTGGGATACAAGACTGTTATGCTGCGCGACAACCGCATCTTCAAGCAGAACCCCAAGACCATGCTCGACTTCAGCGCTATCGCCAAAGGCTACGGCTGCGACGTAGTGGCTTATATGCTGGAGCGTCGTGGCATCGAAAACTATATGATCGAGATTGGCGGCGAGGTTGTGACACACGGCATCAGCGAGAAGCGTCTGCCGTGGAAAATAGGCGTAACCAAGCCTACAGACGACTCTACTGCCGTAGACAAAGAGCTGCAGACCGTGCTGAACGTGAAGGATATGGCTATGGCAACAAGCGGCAACTACCGCAACTTCTACTACCGTGGAGGCAAGAAATACGCCCACACCATCGACCCCTCAACCGGTTATCCCGTTCAGCACAACATCCTTTCGGCTACAGTACTTGCCAAGCGATGCGCCGAAGCCGACGCCTATGCTACGGCATTCATGGTGATGGGACTCGACAAAGCTAAGAAAGTGCTCGACAAGCATCCCGAACTGATGGCATACCTTATATATAGCGACCATCAGGGACAGCTGCAAGTGTGGTACTCGCCTTCAATGAAGGGCAAGATTCTGAAATAAAAACAGCCATCAGCTATGAAGCTATACGACAGTCTGCAAAGCTCTCCCCTATTCCAAGGACTCACCAGCGACAATCTGCTGCAAATCATCGGACAGACCAAGTTCACGTTCCGCAAGATTGCCGCTGGCGACATTATAAAGAAAGAGGGCGAACAATGCAACCGCCTTGCGCTTGTCGTCAACGGACAAGCCAAGTCAATAGCTCATGCCGACGACCACGGCTACTCTATTGAAGAAAACGTGGCAGCACCATACATGTTGCAGCCCGAATGCGTGTTCGGACTGCAACTGCACTATACACGCACCTTCATAGCCACCACAACATGCGACACCGTGGAGATAGACAAGAACGACCTGATGCGCATCTCCGACGAATTCATAATCTTCCGAATGAATCTCATCAACTACATCTCGGCATTGTCGCAGAAAACCACACGCAAGCTGTGGCACCCCACACCCACCGACGCACGTGGCAGAATAGTGCATTTCATCAAACAACACTGCTCTACACCTACCGGACCTAAAACCATGCGCATCAAGATGACACGTCTGGCGCAGGAAACCGGACTCGGCAGACGTGCCGTATCCGAAACACTCAACACAATGCAAGACGAAAACCTGCTCGCATTCAGCCGAGGAATAATCGAAATACCGCATATCGAAGCATTGAAATAAGGCATATCAAAGCATCAGAATAACGCATATACTGACACATACATAATATAAGTTAAAAACCCCTACTACAATATTTGCATCTGTAATATTTTCCGTAAATTTGCATACTGATATATCACACAGATTTTTAGGATTTAGTATGTTGGAAAATAACACAAATACTCCGGAGAGAAAGAATCCCTTCTTTGAACCATACAACACCCCGCACGATACCGTTCCATTCAACCGCATCAAGACTTCTGACTATGAGGAAGCCTTTATGGAGGGCATTCGGCGCGACGACGAGGCAATAGAAAAACTCGTGAACGACCCCGAAGAGCCTACATTCGAAAACACCATAGTGCGTGTTGACAATGAGAACGGCGAGGGATATTACGACCTGCTATCACGCGTGTCGACCGTATTCTCGTGCATGCTCAGCGCCGAGACATGCGACGAATTGGACCAATTGGCGCAGAAACTCAGCCCTATTCTCACAAAGCACGCCAACGACGTGAAGCTCAACCGACGCCTGTTTGAACGTATTAAATATGTGTATGAGCACCATCGCGAGCTTACCGCCGAGGAGCAGATGCTTCTCGACAACTGCTACGACGGATTTGTACGCAGCGGTGCATTGCTCGACGACGAGGGCAAGGAGCGCTTGCGCAAGCTCACAGAGGAAGCCGGCATGCTGTCGCTGCAGTTCTCGCAGAACCTGCTGAAGGAAAACAAGGCTTTCACACTCAACATTACTGACGAGCAACAACTCGACGGTCTGCCCGGAACAGCTCGCGAAGCAGCTGCACTTGCAGCCAAAGAGGCAGACAAGCAAGGCTGGCTCTTCACACTCGACTATCCCAGTTTCTCGCCGTTCATGACCTACAGCACACAGCGCGAACTGCGCAAGCAGCTGTATATGGCACGCAATACCGAGGGAACTCACGACAACAGCGAGAACAACCTTGAAATATGCAAGCGCCTCGTCAATCTGCGCAGAGAGATAGCTCAGCTTCTGGGCTACGAGACTTTTGCCGACTATGTGCTCGTTCATCGCATGGCATCTAACGTGGGCAATGTCTACAAGTTGCTCGACGACCTGATTGACGCCTACAAGCCTACCGCCATTGAGGAGGTGAAGGCAATAGAGCGCGAGGCGAAGGATGCCGAGGGCGACGGCTTCGAACTCGAACCGTGGGACTTCGGCTACTATTCGCACAAGCTACAGATGCGCGAATTCAACCTCGATGCAGAAATGCTGCGCCCATACTTCGAACTGTCGAAGGTGATTGAGGGCGTGTTCGGACTCGCCACACGCCTCTACGGCATCACATTCAAGGAGAACAAGGACATCCAGGTGTATCATCCCGACGTTAAGGCATACGAGGTGTTCGACAAGGACGGCTCGTATCTGGCTGTGTTCTACGCCGACTTCCATCCGCGCAAGGGCAAGCAGGGCGGTGCATGGATGACCGAGTTCCAGGGTCAATGGATTGACCGCAAGGGCGTGAACGTACGTCCGCACGTAAGCGTGGTGATGAATCTGACTAAGCCTACTGCCGAAAAGCCGGCTCTGCTGACGCTGGGCGAGGTTGAGACATTCCTGCATGAGTTCGGGCATTCGCTTCATGGCATGTTTGCAAACACCCGATTCGAGAGCCTCAGCGGTACCAATGTATGGTGGGATTTCGTTGAGCTGCCGTCGCAGTTTATGGAGAACTACGCTGTGGAGAAAGAATTCCTGCGCACCTTCGCGTTCCACTATCAGACGGGCGAACCTATGCCCGACGAACTGATAGAACGCATCGTGAAGAGCCGCAACTTCATGGCAGCATACGCATGTATGCGTCAGGTGAGCTTCGGATTGCTCGATATGGCTTACTATACAAAGAAAGACGAGTTCACCGACGACATCATACCGTTTGAGAAGCAGGCTTGGGCTAAGGCCCAGGTGATGAAGCAGCTGCCCGATACATGTATGACTACACAGTTCTCGCACATCATGGCAGGAGGATATGCAGCCGGATATTACAGCTACAAATGGGCGGAAGTGCTCGATGCCGATGCCTTCAGCGTGTTCAAGCACAATGGCATCTTCGACCAAAAGACAGCTCAGAGTTTCCGTGACAACATCCTCTCGAAGGGTGGAACCGAACATCCTATGACGCTATACAAGCGCTTCCGCGGACAAGAACCAACAATAGAAGCATTACTCGAACGCAATGGAATCAAAAGAAAATAAAGAAAAACAACTCCGTCTCGACCTACGCTACCTACGAATGGCACGCATTTGGGCTGAAAACAGCTACTGCCAGCGTCGCAAGGTGGGTGCTCTTGTCGTGAAGGAGAAAATGATAATAAGCGACGGCTACAACGGTACGCCAAGCGGATTTGAAAACGTTTGTGAGGACGAAACGAACGTAACGAAACCTTACGTTCTGCATGCCGAAGCCAACGCCATCACCAAACTGGCACGTAGCTCGAATAACAGCGACGGAGCTACGCTCTACGTCACAGCCTCGCCATGCATCGAATGCGCCAAACTGATTATTCAGGCTGGCATCAAACGCGTCATATACGGCGAGCAATACCGTCTGACCGACGGCATCGACCTGCTGAAAAGAGCCAATATAGAAGTTAAATATCTAAATCCGGACGATTATGAACATAAAGAAGTCTAACCGGTTCATGCCGCTGATAATGGCTATGTGCGTTGTCATTGGCATTCTGATTGGCACATTCTATGCCAACCACTTCTCGGGCAACCGACTGAACATCATCAATTCGGGTTCAAACCGACTGACAAACCTGCTACATCTCATTGAAGACCAGTATGTGGACAAGGTGAACATCGACTCGCTTGTTGACCTGGCCATACCGCAGATTCTTGCCGATCTCGACCCTCACTCGGTCTACATCAGCGCTAAGGACGCGCAGGCTGTAGCCGACGACCTTAAAGGATCGTTCTCTGGCGTGGGCATAGAGTTCACCATTCGCAAGGACACCATTCATGTTCAGAACGTGGTGCAGAACGGACCTGCCAAGAAGGCAGGCATCCTGGCAGGCGACAAGATTGTAAGCGTAGACGGCAAACCGTTCGTTGGCAAGATTGTAACGCAGGAGGAAGCCATGCGAAGACTGAAGGGTCCGAAAGACACTAAGGTGAAAATCGGTGTAGTACGCTACGGACAGAAGGGCGTGAAATACTTCACCGTGACACGTGGCGACATTCCGCAGAAGAGCATCTCGGCTACATATATGATTGACGAACATACCGGCTACATCAAGGTGAAAAGTTTCGGCGAGACCACTTATCCCGAAATGCTCATCGCTCTGGCGCAGTTGTCGCAGGAAGGATTCAGCAATCTCATCATCGACCTGCGCGACAACACGGGCGGATACATGAACTCGGCAGTACAAATGGCGAACGAGTTCTTGCCAAAGAACAAGCTGATAGTGTACATGCAGGGACGCAAGTCGCCACGTCAGGACTTCCGTTCAGACGGACACGGCTCGTACCAGAAGATACCGCTCATCGTTCTTATCAACGAGGGTTCGGCATCGGCATCCGAGATATTCGCCGGAGCAATGCAGGACAACGACCGTGCCACTATCATCGGACGCCGCTCGTTTGGCAAGGGACTTGTACAGCAGCAACTCGCATTCCCCGACGGTTCTATGATACGACTCACCATTGCACGCTACTACACTCCGTCAGGCCGCTGCATACAGAAGCCTTTCACCGCTGGTGACAACAAAGACTACGAGGAAGACATTCTGGCACGCTACCAGCACGGCGAGTTCTTCTCGCAAGACAGCATCAAGCACCACGGTCCGGCTTATCACACAAGCATCGGACGCACGGTATATGGCGGTGGCGGCATCACTCCCGACATCTTCATTCCGGAGGATACGCTGGGCATGACATCATACTATAAGGCTGCTGCCATGACCGGACTCATTCTGCAATTTGCCTATACTTACACCGACAACAACCGTCTGAAGCTTAACAACTTCCACGAAATGATGGATATGGTGAAGTATCTCGACACGCAGAACCTTGTGGACAAGTTTGCAACGTATGCAGACAAGAACGGACTGAAGCGCCGCAATCTGATGATACGCAAGTCGCACAGCCTGCTCAACCGCTATCTCAACTCGCGCGTGATATACAACATGCTCGACGAACAGGCGCTGACGCAGTATCTCAACCTTGACGACCCGACCGTAACGACGGCTCTTGCGGTGTTCAAGAACAAGGCTGCGTTCCCTAAAAAGCCCATCAAGAAAAACAAGAAATGATAAGCAAACTACAACTCAGAAAAGAGATTAAAAACAACAAACGACAATTCACCAGCCAGCAGCTGCATGAATTGTCGTTTGCTGTTATTACGCGTCTGCTCGCACACCCACGTGTCAAGTCTGCCAAAACCATTATGCTCTACCACTCATTGCCCGACGAAGTGGACACTCATACTATCGTCGACTCGCTACTGATGAGCGGCAAGACCATCCTGCTGCCACGCGTTACGGGCGAAGGAACGATGGAGCTGCACCGCTACAATGGTCCGAAAGACATGCAGACAGGCGCATATGGCATTATGGAACCTACCGGACAGCTCTTCACCGACTATGCCGACATCGACCTGGCGATAGTGCCGGGCGTGGCTTTCGACCATGACGGCAACCGTATGGGACGTGGCAAGGGCTACTACGACCGCTTCCTGCCACTCATACCCGATACATATAAGATAGGTGTATGCTTCCCGTTCCAAATGATAACGTCCATCCCGGCCGAAGAACACGACATCAGGATGGACGAAATCATCACTTCACAATAATTATTTCAGACGATTACTTCTGCGACACGCGCACATCAGTAATCTTGCTCTTGAACGCTCCAGCCTTGGCAAGGGGGAAGACGAGTGTGCGCTGATAGTACATTCGGGTCTGCGGATTGTACATCACCGGCTGCCAAGCGTTCTTGTCGCCGTTCTGGAATGTAGTACGATCAGAAGCCTTCATAGCGTAGATGGTGAGCGGACCGAGTTCTTCCTTCAGCTTACCGTCTACGTAAAGACACGTCTTGGTATTGTCGCCCGTTATCGAGATGCTAACATTCTTGCCCTCCGGAACCTTGTAATTGAACTTGTTGAGATAACCCTCGCGTGCAAATCCCAACTTACCATCCTCAGGGTCGGCAAGATAGAATGTGGCATTCTTCGACTCAAACAGCACCGTTCCTTTCTCCTCGGCAGCACCCTTGATGTTGAAGTCGACACGATAGCCATAGCCTACCTCTTCCTCACCGGTGGTCTGACCAGGCTGAAGTTGTGCAATGCTTAGAGTCTTGCCACTGGTCCATCGTGCAGCCTCATTTACACCAGGTGCCTCGCTGAGCTTATGACGAAGAGTGTTGAACTCGGCATAAGGCATTGACGTTTCGGCTCCACGCCAGAACTTCACAGCGAGAGTCTGCAATGCAGGATACAGACGGTCGTGAATGTCCTTCACGCTGATGCCATTGCCGGCATGGTCGTTCCACACGGCAAACATTCCGCCAAGAATAGCAGGGTCGTTCTCCTTAAACTTCTCGTTGCCTATCTGTGCCGGAGTCCACTTGTTATATAGCGACTCACAATTGAGATAGTCGTAGTAATAACCGGCAGCCGGAACTATGTAGGTAAGTCCGTCGGGTATGCTGATGAGCTTATAGCCCTGTCGCTTCATCTCTTTCGGATCGGCATAGCCATTATACCAGCAGCTCATTATGACATTATCCGACTTCACCTTGGTGTCGCCATTGGCGTGAGTAAGCGCTCCCCATACGGCAGCCTGCTTGCCGAACGACTCTACATATTTAATATAGCGGTCGGTGAAGTAGCGGAATTTCTCTACAACATCTTTCTTTGCATTGGAGTATTCATCAGTACCAATGTGCACCACCTTACCCCGGAACACAGGTTCTTTACCCTCAAGATATTCCTTAAATAGTCCATCCACAAACTTATATGTCTCAGGATTGAACAAATCGAGATGATCCATGCCATACTCCTTCGAGCCAATCTCAGGCTTGTAGTGAGTGAAAGCCAATGTATGTGCAGGCACATCAATCTCCGGAATGATGTCGACACCATACTGCTCGGCAAGTTTCTGCAGGTCGATGAATTCCTTCTTGGTGTACGACCCGTCACGTGCAGTCAGTCCGGGATATGTGTCACACTCCAATCGGAATGCAGCCTGCGTCTTGTCCCAATCATTGTCGAAGAACTGACGGAAACCGTTGTCGTTTAGATGAATCTGCAAGGTGTTCATCTTATAGTAAGCCATGGTCTTGACAAGCGAACGCAGATAGTCCATCGGGATGTACTTGCGTCCGCAATCCATCATAAATCCACGCAAGCCATACTCCGGAGTGTCCACGATGTTGCCCTTAGGCAATGCTCCGCCGTTCGACTTGTTCTGCTCTGCCATCTGCAATACGGTGCGCGTGCCCCACTTCAGTCCCTTGACTGTTGCTGCGCTGACGGTTGTAATGTCACCTATACTGATGCGATAGCCCTCCTGTCCGAGTGCCTTGTCTGCCTTAAGCACAAGCACGATGTCGCCTGTCGACGGTTTGCCGTTCTTTAATGTGAGCTGTGCGCCCATCAAACAGCCATAGTCAGCAGCAAACATCTCTCCTACTTCCGCGGCTGCCTTGCGACCATTTACGACATACTTGCCCGAAAGGGTCATGTATCCTTCGGCACCATGCCATTCCTTCAGTTCGGGCACTACAAAAGGTTTAGGATTCACTCCGGCCCATGCCACGGCCGACATCGCGCACAGACACAATGCAAGCACAATGCTCTTGGAGCTGAAAAAGTTTTTCATCATAATTTTGTCTTAGTTGATATTGTTTCAGTTACTAATATTCTTATTTAGGTTGCACATATAATATGTGCGTACAAAGTTAGCGTATTTTTTCCAATCTATAACGGTTTTGCGGTAGAAACCTTATTCAGCGGTAAAAGCAATTAATGCCGTAAATAAAAACGACCGTTTTACTCACTACTTTCAAAACGACTCCTTTTGCTGCTCAAAACGACTCCTTTTACAACCCAAAACGACTCCTTTTGCATCCTAAAACGACTCCTTTTACAACCCAAAACGACTCCTTTTGAATACTTGAATAATTCCATGGAGGTGTACACGTTGCAAAATTATATAAAATCGAAGTCTATCTGAAAACTTTTGAGTAACTTTGCAAAGATTTTGCTATACTCTATTAGCGTACACCATCTGTACGCCACACATTATTATATAATATGAACAAGAGATCCAATACATCAATACAAATGATTGCCGACTACGACGGCGACATAAAGAACCTGCTCAATGTGGAATATGAGGGAACGCTTCCAGTACTTGCCACTCGCAACGTGGTAATATTCCCGGGAGTAATATGCCCCGTCATTGTAGGACGCAAGCAAAGTCTTAAGCTGCTAAAAGACATCGGCAAGGAGCGCGATGCATTATTTGCCGTTTTCTGCCAGAAAGACCCACACGTGGAGTTGCCAGGCGAAGGCGACCTCATAGAATATGGCGTATATGCCAAATTGGTCAAGGTGCTCGAAATGCCCGGACCTGGCAACAACGTTACTGCAATAATACAGGGACTGGGACGATGCCACCTCGACGAGCTCGTAAGCAACAAGCCGATGTTGTTCGGCAAGGTAAGCCAGGCTATGGAGGAGATGCCTGACGACAAGGACACCGAGTTCAAGACAGCTATGGAGGACTTACGCTCCAATACTGTAAAGTACATCCAGATGAACGATGAGCTGCCCGACGAGTCGCAGTTTGCACTGAGCAACATCTCAAACGACGTGATTGCAGCCGACTTCGTATGCTCCAACCTGCCTTTCAGCCTTGAGGACAAGATTTCGCTTATCAACACTTCGAGCATCAAGGAGCGCGTCATCGGCGTGCTGCGCGTGATGCACAAGGAGATGCAGCTGCTCGAACTCAAGCAGAACATACGATCAAAGACACGCGAAGACCTCGACGAGCAGCAGCGTGAGTACTTCCTGCAGCAGCAGATCAAGAACATAAAGGAGGAACTTGGCAACGGTGAGGGATCGCCCGAGCGCAAGGAACTGGAAGAGAAAGCCAAGACAAAGCTTTGGAGCGAAGACGTGCAGAAGGTATTCCGAAAGGAACTCGACAAGCTCGACATGCTCAATCCGCAAAGTCCCGACTACAGCATTCAGTTCAACTATCTGCAGACAATGATCAATCTGCCTTGGGGCGAATACACCAAGGACGACCTCGACCTGAAGCGTGCACAGCGCATACTCAACCGCGACCACTACGGAATGGAGAAGGTGAAGGAGCGTATACTCGAATATATGGCTGTGCTGAAGCTCAGAGGCGACCTCAAGTCGCCCATTATCTGCCTCTACGGACCTCCGGGAGTGGGCAAGACATCGCTCGGCAAGTCGATTGCTGCTGCAATGAAGCGCAAGTATGTACGCATGTCGCTCGGCGGACTCCATGACGAGAGCGAGATACGCGGACATCGTCGCACATACATAGGAGCAATGCCCGGACGCATCATCAAGAACATACAGAAGGCAGGTTCGTCAAACCCAGTGTTCATACTCGACGAGATTGACAAGGTGACACAGAACACCGTCAACGGCGACCCGTCATCGGCATTGCTCGAAGTGCTCGACCCCGAACAGAACAACGCCTTCCACGACAACTATCTCGACGTTGACTACGACCTCTCGAAGGTGCTCTTCATAGCTACAGCAAACGACCTCGGCAGCATACCAAAGCCGCTGCTCGACCGTATGGAGCTGATTGAAGTGAGCGGATACATCACCGAAGAGAAGATAGAGATAGCCAAACGCCACCTCATTCCGCGCGAGATTGACAACTGCGGATTGGCTGCCAAGGAAGACAAGCCGACGTTCAACAAGGCTGCCATAGAGAAGATTATCGAACAGTACACACGCGAGAGCGGTGTGCGACAGCTTGAAAAGCAGGTGAACAAGGCACTGCGCAAGCTGGCTTATCGCAAGGCACTCGACGGACAGCTGCCCTACGAGAAGATTACTCCCAACGAGATTGAGGACCTGCTCGGCAAGCCTCCTTTCTATCGCGACATCTATCAGGGCAACGACTACGCCGGCGTAGTGACCGGACTGGCATGGACCAGCGTAGGCGGCGAGATTCTCTTCATCGAGACTTCGCTCAGTAAGGGCAAGGCAGGCAAGCTCACTCTCACCGGCAATCTTGGCGACGTGATGAAGGAGTCGGCTGTGATAGCCCTTGAATATGTCAAGGCACACATCGACACCCTGGGCGTTGACTACCGCATATTCGACAACTGGAACATCCACATCCATGTGCCCGAAGGCGCAACTCCGAAGGACGGCCCGTCGGCAGGCATCACAATTGCCACCTCTATAGCCTCAGCCATCACACAGCGCAAGGTGCGCAAGAACACAGCCATGACCGGCGAGATAACTCTGCGTGGCAAGGTGCTGCCCGTAGGCGGAATAAAGGAGAAGATACTTGCAGCCAAGCGCGCCGGCATAACAGATATAGTAATGTGCCACGACAACCGCAAGGACATTGAGGAAATACCCGAAATCTACCGCAAGGGAGTGCAGTTCCATTATGTCGAGAACGTGCAGGACGTATGGCAGTTTGCACTCACCGATACATTGGTAGACAATCCGGTAAGCTTTAAGATTGACGACGAAAAGAAAGAAGATAAATGACATTTGAACTACAACATACCGACCCGTGCAGCGACGCACGTACCGGACTCATAACCACCGACCACGGACAGATAAAGACTCCTATCTTTATGCCCGTGGGAACCGTTGGCTCGGTCAAGGGAGTACACTTTCAGGAGCTGCGCGAGCAGGTGAAGGCACAGATAATACTGGGCAACACCTATCACCTGTACCTCCGTCCCGGACTTGACACGCTGCGCAAGGCAGGCGGACTGCATAAGTTCAACACATGGGACCGCCCGATTCTGACAGACTCGGGTGGCTTTCAGGTTTTCTCTCTCACCAGTATACGCAAGCTGCGTGAGGAGGGATGCGAGTTCCGCTCACACATTGACGGATCGAAGCACATATTTACACCCGAGAGCGTGATGGACACCGAGCGCATCATAGGAGCCGACATCATGATGGCTTTCGACGAATGTCCTCCAGGCGAGAGCGACTATGAGTATGCCCGCAAGAGCCTGCAACTCACACAGCGATGGCTCGACCGCTGCTTCAAGCGCTTCAACGAGACCGAACCTCTCTACGGTCACAAGCAAAGCCTGTTCCCTATCGTGCAGGGATGCAAGTATAAGGACCTGCGTCGTGAGGCTGCCAAGTACGTAGCCGACAAGGGTGCCGACGGCAACGCTATCGGCGGACTGGCAGTAGGCGAACCTACCGAGGTGATGTACGAAATGATTGAGGTGGTCAACGAGATTCTGCCAAAAGACCGTCCGCGCTATCTCATGGGCGTAGGTACACCGCAGAACATTCTCGAAGCTATTGAGCGAGGAGTGGATATGTTCGACTGTGTGATGCCGACCCGCAACGGACGCAATGCCATGCTCTTCACCTACAACGGCACGATGAACATGCGCAACAAGAAATGGGAAAACGACTTCTCACCCATCGACCCCGACGGATGCGACATCGATCGTCTGCACTCAAAGGCTTATCTGCACCATCTCTTCAAGGCCCAGGAACTTCTGGCAATGCAGATAGCAAGCATTCACAACCTCGCCTTCTATCTGCGACTCGTCACCGACGCACGCCAGCACATCGAGCAGGGCGACTTCGTGCAGTGGAAACGCAGCGTCATAGACAATCTCGGAAGAAGAATTTAGTTTTAGTAGGATGAAAAGAAAGAACATAAAGCGGATGCGCCACCTGCTGCATGCAGCACGGTGGATGCACAAGCACACGGCATGGATACGCAGAGCAGCTATGTGGACTGCTCACAAGCTGAGATTTCTGCGTGTGCTCGGCGTGCTCAATCCGCTGCGCTACATCAAGACACTCGACTGGTATATAATACGCAAATTCATCGGAACGTACATCTACTCCATTGCGCTCATCATATCGATCAGTATCGTATTCGATGTCAACGAGAATCTCTCGAAGTTTACGCAATACCATGCACCGCTCAAGGCCATCGTATTCGACTATTACGCCAACTTCGTGCCCTACTTCGCCAACTTGTTCAGTCCGCTGTTCGTGTTCATTGCCGTGATTTTCTTCACGTCAAAACTGGCATCCAACTCCGAAATCATCTCCATGCTCGCAGCCGGAGTGTCGTTCAAGCGACTTATGCGTCCTTATATGATTTCGTGCGTGCTCATATCTTCGCTCTCGTTCTTCCTCGCATCCTACATCATTCCGCACGGCACTATCGTCAAGCAGAACTTCGAGTCGATGTACAAGAACAAGCGACTCAACACCTCAGCCGACAATGTTATGCTGCAAGTAGACCGTGGAGTGATTGCCTACATACAGCACTATGACAACAACTACAAGAAAGGCTACGGATTCTCGCTCGACAAGTTTGAGAACAAGAAGCTCGTCAGCCACCTCACGGCAATGGAGGCACAGTATGATACCATCAGCGACTCCAAGTATCATTGGACCATCAGCAACTGGAAGATACGCGAAATGCGCGGACTTAAGGAGCACATCACAAGCGGCTCAAAGCTCGACACAATGATTGTAATGGAACCTACCGACCTCGTCTACTCAAAGGGTCAGCAGGAGACATTCACCTCGCCCGAGCTGAAGGAGTATATCTCCAAGCAGATTGACCGAGGCAGCAGCAACGTTGTGCAGTATCAGGTGGAGTATCACAAGCGTATTGCCGCCTCATTTGCCTCGTTCATCCTCACCATTATCGGCCTGTCGCTGTCGTCACGCAAGCGAAAGGGAGGTATGGGTATGTATTTGGGCATTGGCTTGGCACTCAGTTTCGGCTACATCCTCCTGCAAACCGTATCATCCACATTCGCCATCAATGCAGGCATGCCACCGATGCTGGCAGCATGGATACCAAACATCACATTCGCCATCGTAGCATACTTCTGCTACAGAAAGGCGCCCAATTGATTTTTGAGTGTTAAATGTCAATTGTTAAATGTTAAGTTGGGCTTACGCCATTATAAAAATAACATTCAACAATTGACACTTAACACTTAACATTTAACACTTAACATTTTATCTTTTCAAAAATGTATTTCGACGAAACACAACTCAACGACCATGTGCTTGATGCACTATACGACATGCGCTTTGACGTATGCACTCCCATACAGGAACAATGTATTCCGCCTATACTCGAAGGCCGCGACCTTCTTGGTGTAGCACAGACTGGTACGGGCAAGACCGCTGCCTATCTGCTGCCTATCCTCTCGCGTCTTGACGACGGCGGATTCCCTAAGGACGCTATCAACTGTGTCATAATGAGCCCGACACGTGAGCTGGCTCAACAGATCGACCAGGCCATGCAGGGCTTTGGCTATTATCTCGACGGCGTTAGCAGCGTAGCTGTATATGGCGGCAACGACGGCAACCGCTACGATCAGGAACTCAAGAGTTTTCAGATGGGTGCCGACGTAGTCATTGCCACCCCCGGACGTCTTATCAGCCATATCTCACTCGGTTCTGCCGACCTCAGCCGCGTAAGCTTCTTCGTTCTCGACGAGGCAGACCGCATGCTCGACATGGGATTCTCTGAAGACATAAAGATGATTGCAAGCAAGTTGCCCCCTACTTGCCAGACCATCATGTTCTCGGCCACTATGCCCGAGAAGATTGAAGAACTCGCCAAGACTCTGCTCAAGAATCCCGTAGAAGTGAAGATAGCAGTAAGCAAGCCTGCCGAGAAAATCAAGCAGACAGCCTACGTTTGCTACGAAACACAGAAGATTGGCATCATCAAGGACCTCTTCCGCAAGGGCGACCTCAACCGTGTCATCATTTTCTCTGGCAAGAAGCAGAAGGTGAAGGCCATCAACCGCACTCTGCAGCAGATGAAGATAAATTCGGGTGAGATGCACTCCGACCTTGAGCAGGCTGAGCGCGACGAAATACTCTATAAGTTCAAGACCGGACAGATCGATGTACTCGTAGCTACCGACATCGTTGCACGTGGCATCGACATCGACGACATAGCAATGGTCATCAACTTCGATGTGCCTCACGATCCCGAAGACTATGTTCACCGCATAGGTCGTACAGCACGTGCCGAGCGCGATGGTGTTGCCATCACTTTTGTAAGCGACGAGGAAATTTACAGCTTCAAGCAGATTGAGAAATTTCTCGACCGTGAGGTTGAAAAGGTGGCATTGCCTGAAGGATTGGGCGAAGCACCCGACTATAACGCTCCGCGAGGCAAAGGCAAGTCCGACCGCAACAGCCGTGGACGTGGACGAGGCAAGAAACCGACAACCGACAAGCAGACTACTGAAGGCGAAAAGAAGCCTCGCAACAACCGCCGACGCAAACCACAGAATGCTGACAGCAACGCTGAGCTGTCAGCTAACACCACAACGGGCAATGCCGAGCAGCCAACAACCGGCAACTCACAACAACCAGACAACTCAAACCACAAAGCTGACAACACCCAGCCCGATGGCGAGAAGAAGCCACGCAACAAACGCAACCGTAAGCCTCGCCGCCGACCTGAGAGCAGCGAGACAACTGGCGAACAGAACAACGCTAACGAGCAGAAGACAGACAAGGAACAGAAGCCTCGTAGCGAGAGAAAGCCAAATGGCGAGAGGAAACAGAATGGCGAGAGAAAGCCAAACAACCGTAAGCGTCAGAACACCGAGCAGAAGCAGGACGGTGAGCTGAAACCACGTCGACAGCAGCGTCGCAACGGTCGTAAGCCCAACGCTACAAAGGTTGAGTCTACACCAAATGTGCCAGCTGTAAAGCAAACCAGCGCACTCACCAAAATCCTTACCAAGCCTATCAGCTGGCTTAAGTCGCTCGGCAAGAAAAAAGATTAAACCGAACAACCCGGCAAAATAAAAAGAGTAGCTTTGTATCCATTATACAGAGCTACTTTTTTTATTTCCTCACGAGATAACAAAAACTCTCTCGGCAGGAAATAAAAGCTCTCTCGGCAAGAAATAAAAACGATCTCTTTAGAGACAAACGATACCAAGCACGATGCAATACATAACCACGCCCAATATATAACGTTATACTAATGCCAGTATCCCGATATATAGCTATGCTCCGTGCCTTGAAACAATCGTATCATGCCATGAAACGACCGTATCATGCCTTGAAATGATCGTATCATGCCATGAAACGAAGAATTTTACTTGATGTTAGTACAGAAATTTCTAATGACTGATTCAAGACAGATTGTCTCTCGACAGGTAAGACAAAAAATATGGTGCTGAATTAAGGCTTTTATCAAAATAAACTCGTAACTTTGCAACGTTTAAACAAATTGTACGCGTCCATAGGTAGAAGCTATGTAAGTTTATAGGTGGTTAAAAACCATATTTCAAGAGTTCTGACACAGCTTCAAACTATGCGTTTTTCAGTGGAAATCATAGAAATATAGAGAATGAGATTTGCAGTAATAGCAGCGGGCGAAGGTAGCCGTCTGGCGCAGGAAGGCGTCGAACAGCCAAAACCGCTGGTACCCGTATGCGGCGAGCCCATGATTGAACGCTTGCTGCGCATATTCGTCGACTGCGGTGCGACGGAGATAGTGGTAATCGTCAACGAATGGAGCACAGCAGTGCGCGAACATATTGAGAGCCTCGCCCTGCCCGTGCCTTTGCGTCTTGTGGTGAAGACCACACCAAGCTCAATGCACAGCTTACATGCGCTTTCGCCATATCTGCGTGGCGAACGTTTTTGTCTTACAACGGTAGATACCATCTTCCGCGAAGCAGAATTCAAGAAATACATACGCCACTTTGCTGCCACTACCGATATAGACGGATGTATGGCTGTCACACCTTTTGTTGATGACGAGAAGCCATTGTGGGTAGGCGTTGAGCAGCAGGTGGATGCCGACGGTGCAAGCATTCTCGACAAGCAAGGCTCTCACCGTATGCCTCGCGTAACAGGTTTTCACGACAGCCAGGAGCAGGGCGACTATCTTATATCGGGCGGTATTTACTGTCTGGGCGATCGTGCTCTCGACGTACTCGACCACTGTATGGAGAAGGGCATGAGCCGTATGCGCAACTTCCAGCGTCAGCTCGTAGCCGAAGGCTTGAAGCTCGAAGCTTACCCCATCAACAAGATTCTCGATGTCGACCATCGTGACGACATAGCCAAGGCTGAAGCTTTCCTTCATCCGCTCGAAGGCAAGAAGCTCGTAGGCGTATGCCGCGGCAATGAGTATTCGCCCAACTGTGTCGACAACGACGCAGCTATCATGCACGCCGTTAAGGACAATCTGGAATTGCTTGGCGCTGAGGTTGAAATGTACAACGAGAAGGACTTCTACACCAAGGCAGAGACTATAGACGCAGCCCTGCAACGTGCTGCCGACAATGGCATTATCGACAGCAATGAAGCCATAGCCAATGAGCATGCTGATGCTTTCTTCAGCATGGCACGCAGCAAGCGAGCACTCAACGCACTCGACCGTATTGAGAAGAACGGCACTCCCGTGGTTAACAGTAGCGACGGCATTGACCGTTGCATACGCCGTACAATGACAGAGATGTTCATCGAAGGTGGCGTGGCTTATCCCGAAAGCCGTATCATCGAAAAGGGCAATTCAATGTCTGACGGCATTGATTATCCTCTGTGGCTGAAGCGTGGCGACGGATGCGCCCAGCAGAAAGAGGATACATGCTACGTACAGTCGAAAGATGAGGCAGAAAAACTCCTTAACGACTTCTGGCAGCGTGGCGTGGAGTCGGTAGTGGTAAACAAACACCTCAAGGGCGACCTTATCAAGTTCTACGGTGTTGAGGGCACCGACTTCTTCTACTGGTTCTATCCTTCCAAATGCGGCCACCGCTCTAAGTTCGGCCTTGAAGTAATCAACGGTGACGCACGCGGCATTCTCTTCGACACCGACGCTCTGAAGCAGGAGGCCGATAAGGCTGCGCTGATGCTCGGCGTGCCGGTATATGGCGGCGACTGCGTTATTGGCGACGACGGTTCGATAAAGATTATCGACTTCAACGACTGGCCAAGTTTCGCTCCATGCCGCGACGAGGCTGCATTCAATATAGCCATGGCTATACTCAACAAGATGTAAAACAGCAGAACAGGCAACACCCCAAACATTACATCAAGGATTTTAATTAAACATTATCATACAGAAATGTCAAATTCAGAATTCAAGTCAACCCTCAAGTCTTCAGACACAGAGGAGCACATCGACATTTATTTCTATCGCCCGATAGGCTATCAGTGGGCACGCTTCTTCCGCATGCTGCACGTCACCCCCAACGTAGTGACTATTCTTTCAATATTCCTCGGCGTAGGAGCCGGCATCTGCTTCGGCTTCAACGATCTTCGCATCAACATCGTAGGTATTCTGCTGCTTATTTGGGCGAATATGTACGACAGCTGCGACGGTCAGCTGGCACGTCTCACCAATCAGAAGAGTGCACTCGGACGTATTCTCGATGGTGCCGCAGGCGACTTCTGGTTCATCGCCATCTATGTAGCCATCTGCATCCGACTCATGCCCGAATGGGGCGTGTGGATATGGGTACTGTGCGTTGTTAGCGGTTTCGGCTGTCACTCACGCCAGTGTCGTCTTGCCGACTACTATCGTCAGATTCACCTCTTCTTCCTCAAGGGCAAGGAGGGTAGCGAGATGGACGACGCCTCAAAGCAGGTAGAACTGTATCGCGAGATGAAGTGGGGCAAGCAGCCGCTGCAGAAACTCTTCCAGTTCTTCTATGTCAACTATACAGCTGCTCAAGAGAAGGAGACCCCATGGTTTCAGAAACTCAAGGCTGCCATACGTGCCAAATATCCCGACCAGTTGCCCGAAAGCCTGCGCAATGACTTCCGCCATGGCAGTCTGCCACTGATGAAGTACGCCAACTTTCTCACCTTCAACTGGCGCAGTATCACTCTCTTTGTCAGCATTCTCATTGGTAAGCCGTGGGTTTATCCGGCTGTAGAGATTGTGGTGTTCACCGCCGTATACTTCTATATGCACTATCGTCACGAGCGTCTGTGCCGCGAGGTACTTGCCAAGCTCGACAGCTACAAATAATAAAAACGTATGAACAATAAGTTTCGCAATATATTCATGGCGTTCGGTATAATAGCCATTGTCATCATGCTCTGCACGATGAACATGGACTATACCGACATCTGGCGCTATCTGCTCAAGGTGGGCATATACTTCCCGCTCATCTTGGCTTTGTGGCTGGTGGTGTATTTGGTCAACACACTGTCGTGGTATCTTATCATCAATGACGAGGGACGCTGTGAGGGCCTCTCATTTTGGCGTGTCTACAAACTCACCGTCAGTGGATTTGCCCTCAACTACACAACTCCATGCGGACTGATGGGCGGCGAACCTTACCGCATCATGGAACTGAAACCATACACCGGCGTGAGCAAGGCCACATCATCGGTTATATTGTATGTGATGATGCACATATTCTCGCACTTCTGGTTCTGGTTTCTCTCAATATTCCTCTTCATCGCCTTCAATCCCGTAGGACTGTCGATGGGCATACTGCTTGCCGTAATAGGCGGATTTTGCCTTCTTGGCATATATTTCTTTTCACGAGGTTACAAGACTGGCATGGCACAGAAAGGCATACGCCTGCTCACACACATACCGTTTGTAAAGGGATGGGCAATACGCTTTGCCGAGTCGAAGAAGGAAACTCTCGAACAGATTGACTCGCAGATTGCCCTACTCCACCAGCAGCACAAGCGTACATTCTACTCGTCTCTCTTGTTCGAATTGTCAGCTCGCGTTCTGCAGAGTCTTGAAATCTACCTCATCCTCAAGGCTTTCAATGCTGAGGTGGGCATTATCGACTCCATTCTCATACTCGCCTTCTCATCGCTGTTCAGCAATCTTATATTCTTCACACCTATGCAGCTCGGATCGCGCGAAGGCGGACTGGCACTGGCTGTCGACGGACTTCATTTAACGGGTGCACTCGGCGTGTACACGGGTCTTATCACCCGACTGCGCGAACTCGTATGGATAGCTATAGGCATCATGCTGATAAAGATTGGCAACAAAAACCAATTGCCAAAGGACACATCCGACAACAAAGAATCGTAACGACACACATATTATATATAACGGATATACATATGAAATCAAATAAAATACGAGGCATTATATTCGACTACGGTGGCACGCTCGACACACGAGGCGACCACTGGTCGGAAGTGATATGGGACGGTTACCAGCAATGTGGTATCGCTGTAGACAAGACCTCCTATCGCGACGCTTATGTATACGGCGAGCGGGCTTTGGCTGTCAACCCGATCGTCACTCCCGACTTCCACTTCATCGACATTCTGCGCGAAAAGCTTCAGTTACAATTACAGTTTCTGTGCGGTTGTCCTTTGCTGCCTACTGGCAAGGACGACGACCAACGCCAGACACAGCTTGCATCACATCTGCAGATGACAGCCGATGAAATCAGCGACACAGCCATGCGCATTGCAACATGCATCAACGATGCCACCAACGCTCTGCTACACGAAAACCGCAAGGTGCTCGAACGTCTGCGTCAGGCAGGCCTGCCTATGGTGCTCGTATCCAACTTCTACGGCAACATCCGTACTGTGCTGCGCGACGCACATCTCGACGGTTTCTTCAAGGAGATTGTTGAGTCGGCAGTAGTGGGCGTACGCAAACCCAATCCTGCCATATTCGCTCTCGGAGTATGCGCTCTTGATTTGCCAGCCTCAGAAGTATTGGTAGTAGGCGACACCTACGGCAAGGATATTGTTCCTGCCCATCAGCTCGGATGCCACACCATTTGGATTAAGGGACGCCAATGGGAGGACAAGCCAGCAGACGAAAGCATTTGCGACGACGTAATAACCCGACTCGAAGACATGCTTAAGTTTGTAAGTCAAAATGCATAGTTTGCATTTTGACTTACTCCATTAATTTTGATATTCCTTTTTTCCTATATTTTAGTTGCTATGGGAAAAATATTCAGAAAAATATTTAAATGCAAAAAGTTTTCATGTCCTATTTCACTTATTATTCTTAACTTTGCATTTCATTATAGACAATTAGGATACACATTTAATATTAAAGGTAAAGGGTGAAAAGGTTTTTAAGCATTACATTGATGTTCTTTGTCTTGGTTATTGCAGCTAAGGCACAGATTACCGGTGAAATTTATGACAGCGACGGATACCCTATTCCGTTGGCAAGCGCAATATATAAGGGTCACCATGTAGCTGCAGCAAGCGACATGGACGGCAAGTTTACTATTGCACGACACAATGGTTGGGAGCTTACATTCAGTAGCGTGGGCTTTATTCCGCAAACTATCAAGGTTGGCCCCAACACTCCTTCGCACATGAAGATAGTGCTCAAGGAGGACTCAAAGACTCTTGGCGAGGTGGTTATCAAGCAGAAGCGCGAACGCTACTCACGCAAGAACAACCCTGCCGTAGAACTCATGAAGCGCGTAATAGCTGCCAAGAAGCTGTCACACCTTGAGAACAACGACTATTATCAGTACAATAAATATCAGAAGATAACGCTCGCTCTGAACGATATCAAGCCCGAAGACCTTGTCACAGGCAAGTACAAGAACAAGTCGTATGTGAAGGATCAGATTGAGACATCGCCTTACAACAACAAGCTCATCCTGCCCGTCAGCGTGGAGGAGACCGTCACACAGCACATCTATCGCAAGAATCCTAAGGAGGAGAAAGACATTATCAAGGGTCAGCGTCAGGAGGGTGTCAACAACCTGCTGCAGACGGGCGAGATTCTGAACACGCTGCTTAAAGAGGTGTTCACTGATATTAATATCTACGACGACCACATGCGTCTGCTTCAGTATCAGTTTACTTCGCCCATCGGCGAGACTGCCATCTCGTTCTATCGCTTCTATATTCAGGACACTGTATATGTCGACCGCGACCTGTGCTACCATCTGGAGTTTATACCTAACAACCAGCAGGACTTCGGATTCCGTGGCGAACTGTACGTATTGGCAGATTCATCATTGCATGTAAAGAAATGTTCGTTCACTCTGCCTAAGCGTACTGACGTAAACTTCGTGAGAGACATGAAGATTACGCAGGAATACACCCAATTGCCCAATGGTGAATGGGCACTTTCGGTTGACGACCTCACCACCGAGATACACGTCAACAAGATGATAGGCGACTTGCTTGTCACCAAGACTACGCGCTACGACGACTATGCCTTCGACGATTTGCCCAACAAGCTGTTCAAGGGCAAGGCCAAGGTAAAGCATGAGGTAGATGCCATGATACGCGACGAAGCGTTCTGGAACCAGTATCGTGCTGTAGAACTGACCAAGGGCGAGTCGTCAATGAATGCCTTCATACATCGTATGGAACAGTCGAAGAACTTCAAGTGGATTATCTTCGGACTGCGGGCTTTCCTCGAGAACTTTGTCGAGACTGGTTCTACACGCACCAAGTCGATGTTCGACTTCGGTCCGGTCAACACCATCATCTCAAACAACTTCGTCGACAACTACCGCTTCCGTATCAGCGGACGTACCACAGCCAATCTCAATAAACACCTCTTCTGGAAGGGTTACTACGCTTATGGTACCAAGTCGCAGAACCATTATTATGGCACAGAGATAACATACAGTCTGAACAAGAAGAAGAATGCTCCGTTCGAATTCCCTCAGCGCAACATCATCTTCGAGACTGGCTACGATGTTATGTCACCTGCCGACAAGTTCCTTATGCACAATAAGGATAATGTGTTCATGTCGTTGCGTACGCAGAAGGTTGAACAGATGTACTTCTACAACCGTCAGAAACTCTCGTTCGACTACGAGACCGACTGGGGATTGTCGTTCACTGCATCTATCAAGGCTGAGAGCAACGAGCCTACCGGCGACCTCACATTCATGAAGATGCCTGGTGCCGTGACCAATCCCGATGCTGACGGCAACGAATTTGTCCGCAAAATTCGTACTACTGAGGCTAAGCTTGGCGTGCGCTACTGCCCCGGACAGACCTTTATCAACACCAAGCAGCAACGTTGGCCAGTCAATCTCGACGCTCCTGAGTTCACTCTGAGCCACACTATTGGCATAAAGAACTTCCTTGGTGGCGAGTACAAGCTCAATATGACTGAGGCAAGCATATACAAGCGCTTCTGGCTCGGATCGTGGGGCTACGTCAACACTCACCTTATCGGTGGCGCACAATGGAGCAAGGTACCGTTCCCGCTCCTCATCATGCCCCCTGCCAACCTCACCTACTTCGAGATGGAGAATACCATGTCGATGCTTAAGAACATGGAGTTCCTCAGCGACCGATACGCCTTTGCGTCGGTTTCGTGGGACCTCAACGGCAAGCTGTTCAACCGTCTGCCACTCATACGCAAGCTCAAATGGCGTGAATGGGTATCGGTAAAGGGAATGTGGAGCACACTGACCGACAAGAACAACCCGCTGCTTGAGCAAAACCAGAACTCTACTATGCTCTTCCAGATGCCTGAAGGAGCGTCTGTAATGGACAAGAAGAAGCCATACTGGGAAGTTGTAGTAGGCGTACACAACATCTTCAAGTTCTTCGCCGTTGACTATGTTCGCCGTATGAACTACAATGGTCCTGGCATCAAGAAGAACGGTATACGCTTCATGTTTATGGCAAGTTTCTAAAAGCATCAAGCTTATGATTTTATTTGCAGACAGACAGGATATAACACGCATCGGACTGATGCACGTCGCCAGCACTATGGAATGTGCTGGCGAGTGCAAATATGTCGAAGACAAGGCTTCGCTCATCGAAGCCTTGACAGCCGTGCCCGATGCTATAGTAGTGCTCGACTATACAATGTTCGACATCAACGACCTGTCTGAGCTGCTCATTATTACACAACGGTTTGGTAGCTCGCATTGGGTGCTGTTCAGCGACACACTGAGCTACGAATTCATGTCACGAGCCGTGGCTACAAGCCGACAATTAAGTATTGTAATGAAAGACTCACCAATTGGCGAGATACGATCGGCATTACAATACGCCCTACAACACCAACGATACATCTGCCAACGAATAGCCGAGATGCTACTCAATCCGCCAACCAACGACGAGCAGCAACCCGAATTGGCTAGTCTTACAAAGACAGAGACTGAGATTCTGAAGCTTATCGCTCTCGGACTTACAACGAAGGAGATTGCCGAACGACGCTTCTCGTCGTTCCACACAATCAATACACATCGCAAAAACATATTCCGCAAACTTAGTGTCAACAACGCTCACGAGGCTACAAAACTGGCGCTCAGGGCTGGTCTGGTAGACAGTGCGGAGTATTATATATAATGATATGAAAAGAGGCTACAGCATTCACGCTATAGCTTCTTTTTTATAATTCAATGCAAACGATTGTACTAATTTTTAGGTTGTTTTTCATTTATTAAGTTGTTGCATATAATTTTATATATCTACTTTTGCAACAGAATCAATAACTTAATAACTGTTTTCAAAAAACCTTTTATGATTAAAACCAAACTCAAAATGTGGGCATTGCTATTGCTTATGCTCATCGCCATGCCAGTTATGGCGGACGATTTCAACAGTCAGCGAACAGATTTTCGTGACGAGAGTATTTATTTCATGATGACCACTCGTTTCTACGATGGTGATACAGGAAACAATGTGCTCTGCTGGGATAACCAGGAAGAACAGATCAAAACAAAAGACCCTTGCTGGCGAGGCGACTTCCAGGGTGTGATCGACAAGCTCGACTACATCAAGGCGCTTGGTTTCACAGCCATTTGGATTACTCCAGTTGTTCAGAACGCTTCAGGTTACGACTATCATGGTTATCATGCATCTGACTTCACACGCGTTGACTGCCGTTATCAGAGCAGTGACGGTAAAAAGACTGGTGACGCGATGTTCCAGGAACTCATCGACAAAGCGCACGCAAAGGGTATCAAAATTATCCTCGATATCGTGCTCAACCACACAGGTAACTTCGGTGAGGAGACACTCTGCAAGTTATTTGATCGTGACACACAGCTTCGCAATCAGGCTTACATAGATGCTTGTATGATTCCAAATGAAGAAAAGTTGGGTAGCGACTACTTGAATGTTGCAGGAGGTTTCCAGTATCAGCGTCGTCTGGCGCAGATGAAGAATACCGATGGTGTGAATCATGATATTCACAATTACTGGCACCATTTCGGTAACTTCAATTGGGATGATCCTACCCGTTGGTGGGCTCAGATTGCAGGCGACTGTGTAGACCTCAATACCGAGAACGATGCAGTGGCAGATTATCTTGTCAACTGCTATGGCAGCTTTATCAAGATGGGCGTAGATGGTTTCCGTATCGATACCTCTGGTCACATCTCTCGTCTTACCTTCTGCAAGCAGTTTATCCCTCAATTTGCAAAACTTGGCGAGGAGTACAAGAGCAAGCGTCTTAACGGGGCTCCTTTCTTTATGTATGGTGAGGTATGTGCCCGTTTCGGTGGTGTAACGTACCGTGGTCAGGACAATCTTTCACCTTATTATTATACATGGAAGGCTCCACAGGACTTGATGGATCAGTTTGATGGTAGCCAGTCATATTGGGATACACAGGCCGTCTATGATAGAGGTTCTGGTATGGATGATAAGCTGATGCCTCTCTGTGAGAAAGATAATGCAGCATCTCCTGAAAGCGATAACACCTTTATGGTGAATGGCAAATGGCATGAACCAGACTATTCTCAGTCAAGTGGATTCAATGTTATCGATTTCCCATTGCACTACAACTTTAACACAGCTGGAGCCGCATACCGTTTAGCTAAAGAAGGTGATAAAAAATATAATGACGCTACTTACAATGTAGTATATGTAGATAGCCATGACTACTGTCCAGGTCCAAACGATGGTGTTCGTTTCCCTGGTACTGATGCTCAGTGGGCTGAGAATCTCTCTCTGATGTTTACCTTCCGTGGTATCCCATGTCTCTACTATGGTTCTGAGATTGGTTTCCGTCGTGGTTCTGCAATTGATCGTGGCCCTCATGGTCCTCTCTCTGATACAGGTCGTGCTTACTTCGGTGGTTATATCACTGGTGATGTGGAAGCATCTGACTTCGGTGATTATCAAGCTTCTGGTAATGTGGCTGCCACATTGAATCATGATGTAGCTCAACACCTCATTCGTTTGAACAAGATTCGTCAGGCAGTTCCTGCACTCCGTAAGGGTCAGTGGACCGATGACGGTTGTGAAGCCAATGGTGGTATCGCCTTCAAGCGTGCTTACAAGGATAGCTACGCTCTCGTAGCCCTCAATGGTGGTGCTACATTCACAGATTGCCCAGAAGGCACATATACTGATGTTGTTACTGGTCAGACATATACTGGTTCTACTATCACCGTAGACGCTCCTCAGACTCAAGGTCAGGTACGTGTACTTGTAAAGGATTGGACTGGTGGTGTAATAGGCGAGGATGGCCCATTTATCTACACAACTTCTCCTGTATCAAAGGGCGATCAGAAATACGACGGTCATGAAGAGGATGGCACAACATGGAACGAGCAGGCTCCTTCTGCTTCTGCAACTGTTGAGTTCTCACAAGCAGGTGGAACATTCCGCACAGAGACTATCGACCTGACAGTTACTCTCTCTGAAGACGCTCAGTCTGGTTGGTATCAGATACAAGGTCAGGATAAGGTGAACTTGACTCCTGGTGAGAGTGTTAATCTTACCATTGGCGCAGATATGGCCTTTGGCGACACCAAGACTATTGAGTGGGGCGCATTGAGCCAGGATGGTAAAGAGAATGGCGGTAAATTGACCTTCAGAAAGGTAGATCCAAATGCTTCTATCATAGTATACGTTAAGGCCAACAGCGCTCCTAACCTCTATGCATGGGCAGGGGACGGCACAACAGCCAAGACTCTCAATGGCGCATGGCCTGGCAAGAAGATGTCTACCAAGACAACTATCGAAGGTGTAGATTATTATATGTTCGTGGCAGATGGCGTAGAGAAATTCAACATAATTCTCAACAATGGTAGCGGCGCACAGACTAGTGACATTACTGACATCACAGCTACAACATTCCTCTCATATGATGGTGGCTCTGGCTACAAGATTCTTACCGATATTCCTGTTCCTGATCCGAACCCGAATCCAAATCCAAATCCAAATCCTGATCCAGAACCAGACCCAACACCTACCCCAAATCCAACTGGCAAGTTCTATGTTTACTTTGCCGCTCCTACATCATGGAGCAATGTTAAGGCATGGGTATGGGACTCTAAATTGAGCGATGACAAAAACAACTACACTGGTGGCACCTGGCCTGGTGAGGATTGCGTCAAGACCTCTAAGACATACAAGGGTATGACCATTTGGATGTGGGAGTATAAGGGCGACAAGACCGATATGCCTACAAATCTCATCTTCGATAATGGCGGTAGCGAACAGACCAAAAAACTCGTCTTTGAGAATGGTAAGTGCTACGACTTCAATGGCGTCAACAACTCTATCAGCATCACAACTGGTATCAACGGCATAAACGCCAACGCTGCTAAGAAAATGATAAAGGTCTATACACTCAACGGCGAATGTGTCGGTGTAATGTCCAACCTCAACTCAGCAACCTACACTCTCCGTCCAGGCATCTATATCGCCAACGGCAGAAAGTTTGTAGTTCGTTAATGTTTATAGTTAGTTAAAATAAAATGAGGCTATAGCGAAAGTGCTATAGCCTCATTTTATTTTTATTCTAATATTGTGTCAATGTAATCGGATGAAGATTACTTAACAATCATCTTCTTGCCGTTCTCAATAACAACACCCTTGTATGACTCGTTAACACGCTGACCAGCGAGGTTGTAACGAACACCCTTCTTGGCGTTGTCAACTGTTACGCCGTGGATACCAGTTGTACCAGAAGGATTAACAGTAATCTCAACAAAATGAAGAAGAACAGTAGTATCATCCTTAGTCTTACATACTGTAAACTTTACATTGTCAGCTTCACCAACCCAAGTCCAATCACGGGTTTTCTTATCCATCGCAACTGTACCTGTAGAAGCCTTTAGAACACCTGCACCAAAACGCTTTGTTGGAGCCTTAAATATAATCTTTGTCATCTTGCCACCAGTCTTAGATAATGTCATAGATGAACCTTCCATTTTGCCAGTATTTTTCTTGGCACCATAAAGCTTAATACAAGCTGTAGGGTCTACTTTAGTATTAGCCTCTGTCTCTGCATTATAAGCAGCATAAACAGGCTGGCTACTGCAATCACCAGCCTCAAATTTCAAAGTTACATCACCATCGGTTACTTCACCATTTCCACATTCTTTATTCATAAGATAAAGAGAAGTTTTATTCAATTCAACAGCTTTAGCTTCCCAAAGGTTCTTGAAGTTGAATGTTGTCTGAGCATTAACTACACCAGCAACCATCATAAGTGCAGCAACAAAAGCATAGCGTAAAGTTTTAATCATAAGTTATTATTGTTTTAGTTGTTAATATAATTTCACATAGAATTGGCGGAGCTGTGTGTCAAAAGTCATACAAAGCGTGCTGCTTAGACTTTTGACACACCCTCGCCGCCAACAATTTAATAATGTAGAGAATTATGTTCTGAGTCAGTTATTACTTCTTAGCAGCAGGCATAGTAGTGTTTACAACGATTTCGCTGAAGCGGAGCACACCAGTCTTGCCCTCTGGACGGCTAACAGTGAATGTAACCTCCTTGGCATCGCCAGTCCAAACATAGTTCTTAGTCTTGCGCTCGAACTTAAGAGTGCCACAAGAAGCGTTCAATTCGCCTGCGCCCTGCTCCACCGGAGTAGCTACGAAAACGATGTGCTTCATGTTCTCCTTGCTGTTAGTCAACTTGATAGCCGATCCCTCAGCGTTCTCGTTGTCCACCTTGCTACCATACAGACGGATGCAAGCGTTCGACTTAGCTGCGTCGCCAGTAAACATCTGGTAAGCAGGAGAAGAGCTATAGTTGCCGGGAATAATGGTCATTGTCACGTCGCCAACTGTCTGTACACCTGCACCAGCTTCCTTATTCATAAGATAAAGAACCGGCTTGTTAGGCTGTAGACAAGGCTCAAAAATGTTCTTGAAGTTGATAGTTGTCTGTGCTGATGCGCCACCGCATACAAGCATCATCAATGCTACTAATGTAAAACGCAAAGTTTTAATCATAATGTTTTCGGTTATTAAATATTAGTAAATTAGTATTACTTGTAATTTTTAGTATTCTCGTTACTTTTAGTATTATAGTCACTTTTAGTATTATAGTTACTTTTAGCACTGCAAAGTTAAGAAAATATATTGTTTTCTCAAATTTTCGAGCGAAAAAAAAGATACAATTTAATACAAACAATGTACAAGAACGTACAAACATGCATTTGAGCAAATTATTTATGTAAACAAGCCAAAGAACGCTTGCTATAAATGATCAGTAGACAAGATACTCACAACACGTCAGCTTGTCAGCTTGCCAACTTGTCAACTCATAATAATGTATAGCGTGCTGCAAAGGTAATACTTAGCGCAGGCGATGTCAAGTAGAAATGCTATATATATTATATAAGGT
>ERZ1034626.381-NODE-381-length-32614-cov-17.759452_pt1 | contig 32614 bp, 32 predicted proteins | sample MGYA00520652_ERZ1034626 | MGnify/ENA primary metagenome ERZ1034626 (study PRJEB33766, sample SAMN09781765) | gut metagenome | biome: gut microbiome | host: Homo sapiens | place: Madagascar | study: EMG produced TPA metagenomics assembly of the PRJNA485056 data... | reverse complement strand
TTCACACTTTCAAAATCCTTAATGACCTTAATGACTAATGACCTTAACGACCAACTACTCCCCACCCTACCCTTGCACATTACGCACAACAAACAGTCACACCGCGCACAACAACTATTGCTTTTGACTCGTGAATGTATTAACTTTGCAAGCGTGATACAGACCTGTAAATTGCACCCTCGGCAGGGAGTAATTTTTCCCTCGGGAGGGAAGAAGAATTTGGAGTTTGGAATGTTGAATGTTGAATTGTCGGCAAAGCCGATGTTGAATTGTCCAATTTTGAATTGGGAATTCAGAATTCAAGAGGCAACGACAGAACTCCAAAGGCAAAACCCAAAAACTCAAAATGCGCGTAGCGCACAATTCAAAACTCAAAACTCAAAAAACTATGGCAATAAATCTTAAGGCAAAGGAAACTCTTCAGAACGTAGGCGACTACAAGGGCAATTACCGCTATGTGCTCGGCACAGAAATCTACAACCGACTCTCGGAGCAGAAGGTTATTCAGGAGGCTGCACTCCGCTCGGGCATGAGCCGAGGCGTGATGCCCGAGCGGCTTGGGACGCTGCCGGCGACGTAATCAGAGCATGGGCAACTGAGGGACTCTCGGTAGCCATCCCCGGACTCGGCACCATGCGACTGGGCGTAAGAGCCAAGAGCGTGGCTACGGTCAACGAAGTGGCTACGGGCATCATCACCTCACGACGCGTAATCTTCACCCCAAGCACACAAATCAAGTGCGAGCTTGCCGACACCTCCATCAACATCACCTGCTACGACCGCAACGGCAAGATAGTGAAGAAGGTGACATCAAGCGACAACGGCGACGTGGAGGACGGCGACAACAACCCGGGTGGCGGTAACACTCCAAGCGGTGGCAACCCAAGCGGAGGCTCGGAGGGCGGTGGCGACACTACCATTACCACAAAGCCTGACGGCAGCGGTTCGGAGGAAGGCGGCGACGGCAAGCTGGAAGCGTAAGGCTTTTTAAAAAAATCACAATACCATGAAAAACTCAAACAAAGAAACACTCAAGACCGTGCTCCAGTTTATCGTGAGCGTAATCACCGCACTCCTCGCCACACTCGGCGTACAGAGCTGCTGTTGTTAGTTATAAGGTTCTTTTAGTCACGAATTACCATGAATTATCCATGAATTCAGATAACGCACGCAGCATTCGTGTGATTAGTGAAATTCGTGGTGATATACTGACCACGAATAACTCGAATCGCACGAATTCAGATAACACATGCAACATTCGTGTGATTAGTGAAATTCGTGGTGATATACTGACCACGAATCACACGAATTGCACGAATTCAGATAACGCACGCAACATTCGTGTGATTAGTGAAATTCGTGGTGAAAAGAATAATTCGTGGTGAAAGAATAATTCATGATCAATTCACGATAATTCGTGACTAAAAAAAGCTCAATTATTTTTGTCACGAATTACCACGAATTTGCCGACTTGCTGCGCAGGAGGGTGTCAAAATAGAAGTTAAAAGAAGTTTGGGCTTCGCCCGAAGTTAACAGAAGTTAGCGGACATATGTATAAATTGCTGAAAATAAAGCATTTGTCTGTTAACTTCCATCCATCGTAGATGGATTAACTTCTTCTTAACTTCCTCTAACTCCTATTTTGAAACACCCTCCTCCTACACTCAAACCAACACCACCTCAACATTCCACCCACAAGCCACATCACTCCATTCCCTACGGGGGAGGCGCCGGGGGTAGGGCATTTCCCTCACCCCACTCCTATCGTCAGCACCTGGCGGGTGTTGGCAGTTGTGCGGAAGCGGTTGTCGGTGCGTTCGCCCACCAGCCAAACTATCCTGCCGCTTGCATCAGCCACCACGAGCTGGCGACGCTTGTCGAAGACGGAGCGCTTGCGGTCGGTGAGAAAATCGCTGACGAGCTTGGAATGCTTCATGCCAAAGGGCGTAAAGCGGTCGCCATCGGAAATGTTGCGTACTGTGAGCGGCCACGCTATCCGGTCAGCGTCGAGAGTGACGCGCAAGGGATTGGTACTGGGAGTGAAATCGGCGGTGGCGGGAGCTATGCTGAAATCAAACTTCAAATCCTCGGCAAACGAATAGTGCCCGCATTCGGGGACACGCTTGCTAAGAGTGCGGACTCCATAGCCGAGAGGCTGGATGAGAAGACTGTCGCGATTGAAGCAAAGCTCGTGGGTACCGGAGGCGAACACACGGGTGCGGTCCGACTGACGCGCCATGACCGAATGGACCATCTCCACCTGCGACGAGGTGAAGCCGCAAGGACTGAGTATGCTGAACAGCACGCTCTCGGGCGAAACCTGGGCAAGCAGCCGCGGTATGCTTACAGACACGGGAGTCTCAACCGAAACTTCAGCACCTGCAGCGCCATCCAAACGAGCTGCATCCGGTACATTATCTACCACCTCAGCCACAGCCCTGCCCATGGCATCGTCGTAGACATTGACAGCCTCGCCCACACGTAACGAAGTCTCGAATATCGACTGCGCCACATTGGGGTTGAGCTGTTGCAGCAGGGGCATGAGCTGCAGGCGTATCTTGTTGCGCTTCACGTCGGGCACGAGATTGGAGCTGTCGGTGACGTAGGGCTGACCCAGCGAGTCGAGAAAGCCCACTATCTCGCTACGGCTTACCGACAGCATGGGGCGCAGAATATGGCCGTTGCGAGGCTGTATGCCACGCAGTCCGCGTATGCCCGTGCCGCGCACAAGGTTAAGCAGGACGGTCTCTACGCTGTCGTCGCGATGATGTGCCACACAGATGCCGTCGGCCCCAATGTCGCGACGCAGACGCTCGAAATAGTCGTAGCGCAGACGGCGGGCTGCCATCTCGATGCTGACATGATGGAGCGAGGCGTACTCGCGTGTGTCGAAATGGACGAGGTGCAGCGCAACGCCGTGAGCGGCACACAGAGCCTTGCAGAAGTTCTCGTCACGATCCGACTCGTCGCCACGCAGACGGAAATTGCAATGGGCAGCCTCCACCTCAATATGCCGCTCGGCTGCCATGCTGCACATGGCAAGCAGCAACGCCACGCTGTCGGCACCTCCCGAGAGTGTGGCGATGTATTTGCCGCCCCTTACAAACAAACAATGGGCAGAGGCAAACGCCCCTACCCTACTGATGAATTTATCCTGTACGTTATTGTTCATTATATATAGATTGTTCATTATAATATAATGATCCTCTCCATTACTCTACATAGAGCACCAGTCCCTTCAGATACTCACCCTCGGGATGATAGATATTGATGGGATGGTCGGCAGGCTGGTGTATCTGGTGGAGAATGCGCACCTTGCGGTTGGCCTGCACGGCAGCTGTGAAGACAGCGTTGCGGAAGTTCTCCTTCGACACAATCTGCGAGCAGCTGAACGTGAAGAGTATTCCTCCGGGCTTGATGCGCTGCAGTCCCTTCACATTAAGTCGGGTGTAGCCCTTAAGAGCGTTGCGCAGGGCGGCACGATGCTTGGCAAAGGCAGGCGGGTCGAGCACGATGAGGTCGTACATCTTGTCGTTGGCATCGAGATACTTGAAGGCGTCCTCGCAGAAAGCTGCATGACGCTCGTCGCCAGGGAAGTTCATGGCGATGTTCTTGTTGGTGAGCTCGATGGCCTTGGCGCTGCTGTCTACCGAGTGTACCAGCTTGGCACCTCCGCGCATGGCATAGACCGAGAATCCACCCGTGTAGCAGAACATGTTGAGCACAGAACGTCCGCACGAGTAGGTCTCGAGCAGATGGCGGTTCTCACGCTGGTCGACGAAGAATCCCGTCTTCTGACCCTTGAGCCAGTCGATGTGGAATTTGAGTCCGTTCTCCATAGCCACGTCGCTGCCCATCGAGCCGTAGATGAATCCGTTCTCGTGCTCAATGTCGGCCTTGAAGGGCAGAGTGGTCTCGCTCTTGTAGTAGACATTGGCTATTGCGCCACCTGCCACCTTGACGAGCGCCTCACATATCTCATTGCGAAAGACGTGCATTCCTACCGAGTGGGCCTGCATCACGGCTGTATCGCCATAGCAGTCGATGATGAGTCCCGGCAGGTTGTCGCCCTCGCCATGCACCAGTCGGAACGTGTTGTTGTCGGCACGGCCTATAAGTCCTATGGCCTTGCGCATCTCCCATGCCGAAGCCAGGCGCGAGGCCCAGAACTCAGCGTCAATCTCAACGTCGCGGAACGAGAGCACACGCACAGCGATGCTGCCTATCTGGAACATTCCGACAGCAATGAAATCGCCCGAGGCTGTGATGACACGCACCAGTTCGCCTTCCTCCACGCCTTCGTCCACATTGGCTACGGCTCCGGAGAATATCCAAGGATGAAAGCGCTTCAGACTCTCTTCCTTGCCTTTCTTCAAATATAGTTTCTTATACATATTTCTATAGTTTTATTTCTTCCTCAGCCACCTTTATCAGCTCATAATCGCTTGTTGCCATAAGCCGCATTATCTCGTCGTAGAGATTTATGCACGCCCATGCATCGATGGCGGCATATTCCTTCTGCTTGTCGGAGAGGATGTCGGCCTCCCAGTTGGTGAGCCGCTGGCGCTTGCTTATCTTCTCGCCGAAGAGGTTGGCGTAGAGCTTCTGCAGACTCTTGTCCTCAATACCCAGATTGCCTATTATGTCCTGAATGTCGATAAACCATCCGGGCGTGAACTCGGCACGGCGGTGGAGCGACATGATGTCGTCGTGCCACGACAGTCCCACCATGGGCACCATGCGGTTGGACAGCAGCCGAATGACCGACTGGGGCATTCCTATATGGTTGAGGCGGAAGAGGAAGCACTGGTCGCGAGTGGCAACCTGCAGCAGAGCCACCTTATGGTTCTGGCCACGGCGGAAGGCTGGCTTCGTCTCTGTGTCGACGCCAAGAATGTCACACGTGAGCAAATAATCGACGGCACGCTCTGCCTCGTATTCGTTCAAGATGACGTTGATTTTATAGGGATACTCCACTAATGGAAGGGCATTAATGGCAGCTTTGTCAAACTTGTTGTATATTGTCTTTTTCATTCCGAACATTTAAAGATACTGCAAAATTAGAAAAAAGTTATGAATTTATGGTGCTTTACGAGTTTTTTCCACTAATTTTGTCATTATTATTCTATTGCGAAGAGATTTTCTGCAGAGAATGAACCAATGTGTAATAAAATATAAACTAAATAAAATGGCAAAGAAAAAGGCGGAACGCAAACCCGCTAACGTTAAGGAAGCACTCGGATTTTCGAGTTTTCTGAAAAGCGAGAGAACCGATTTTCTCTTGGGACTGCTTATAATATTGTTCGCTATATACCTGTTTGTGGCGATGTCGTCATACCTCACCACCGGCGCTGCCGACCAGAGCATACTCGAAAGCATGCGCCCCGGCGAATGGCTCAATACCGACCGCATCTTCATGAACTACTGCAGCTCGTTGGGAGCAATGATTTCCTACTTCTTCATTACCAAGAATTTCGGATTTGCTGCTTTCCTCATCCCCACATTCCTTGTGATTGCCGGAGTGAGGCTCATGCGCATCTGCATGGCAAACATATGGAAATGGTTCTTCGGAATGGCAATAGCCATGTATTGGCTGTCGATTTTCCTCGCCAAGGTAGTGGCTCCATTCACGGGCGAACTGGTGTTCAATCCCGGCGGCAGACACGGTGCCTTGAGCGTGCAGTATATCGAGAACGTTATAGGCCCACCGGGACTTGCCGCCATACTGTTCTTCACAGCCATAGCGCTCCTGACCTTCATCAGCACGCAGACCATCACCTGCTTCCGCCGCGTGCTCAATCCGCTTGCCAAGGGCACAGCCAACGCCGGACGTGCCGTATCATCAGCCGTGTCGAGCATAGTGGAGAAGACCGACGCTGACGACGAGGACGATACAGACGAGGAAGGCACAGACCAGGAAAATACCGACAACGGCTCTAACCTAAAGCATGATGCCGATGTCAAGACAGCAGCCAGCAACAAGAAGGATGCCGACAACAAGGGCAAAGACGACGAGACAGAGCTCACCTCGGTTATCGACCTTACCGACATGGGCAACCCGAAGCCCGAAGACAAGCCGGCAAAGCCTGCTGCAAAGACGGCTGACAACACCAAGGGCAAAGAAAACCCTGCAGGTGCCGACAGCCAGCTCACAGTAGAGGTGGGCAAGGAAGACAAGGCCAACGGCAACATAAGCACGCAGCCCCACGACATCGACACCCCCATCAATCCGCTCGAACCCTTCACAAGATACCGCTATCCGGGACTCGACCTGCTCAACAAGGACTCCAACGACGGCAAGCCCTATGTTGACATGGAGGAGGTGAAGGCTCACAACGAGGAAATCGTCAAGGTGCTCAAGAGCTTCGGCATCGACATACGTGAGATAAAGGCCACCGTAGGACCTACCATCACCCTCTACGAGATTACTCCTGCCGAGGGAATACGCATCACCAAGATACGCAACCTTGAGGACGACATCGCCCTGCGACTCTCGGCTCTCGGAGTGCGCATCATAGCCCCGATACCTGGCAAGGGAACCATCGGCATCGAGGTGCCTAACAAGAAGCGCCACAACGTGTCGATGGAGAGCATACTGAACTCACGCAAGTTTCAGGAGACCAAGTTCGACCTGCCTATAGCACTCGGCAAGACCATCACCAACGAGGTGTTCATGGCCGACCTCACCAAGATTCCTCACCTGCTCGTAGCCGGTGCTACGGGTCAGGGTAAGTCGGTAGGTCTGAACGTCATCATTACGTCGCTATTGTACAAGAAGCATCCCAACGAGCTGAAGCTTGTGCTCATCGACCCGAAGAAGGTGGAGTTCAGCGTCTATGCCCCTATAGCCGACCACTTCATGGCGCAGGTGGACGACGACGACGAGCCTATCATTACCGACGTGACCAAGGTGGTGCGCACGCTCAAGAGCCTCTGCACCCTTATGGACCACCGCTACGATTTGCTGAAGATGGCAGGGGCACGCAACATTAAAGAATACAACGACAAGTATCTGCGACATAAGCTCAACCCCGAACTCGGACACGAGTTCATGCCGTATATCGTAGTAATCATCGACGAGTTTGGCGACCTCATCATGACAGCCGGCAAGGAGGTAGAGATGCCTATAGCACGTATCGCACAGCTGGCACGTGCCGTGGGAATACACATGATCATAGCCACACAGCGCCCTACCACATCTATCATCACAGGCAACATCAAGGCCAACTTCCCCGGACGCATAGCATTCAAGGTAAGTTCGATGATGGACTCGCGCATCATTCTCGACCGACCAGGAGCCAACCAGCTCATCGGTATGGGCGATATGCTCTATCTCAACGGCAACGAACCCACACGTGTGCAATGCGCATTCATCAATACTCCCGAGATTGTACAGATCAACGAGTACATAGCCAAGCAGTCGGGACCGACCTGCCCGATGCAGCTGCCCGAACCAAAGAACGACGAGGGCGGCGACGGAACCTCAGGCTCGTCGGGCGACATCGGCGCTATCGACCCGCTGTTTGAAGAGGCGGCACGCTCGGTTATCGTCAGCCAGCAGGGCAGCACAAGCATGATACAACGCAGGTTCTCGATAGGCTACAACCGCGCCGGACGACTCATGGACCAGCTCGAAAAGGCTGGCATAGTAGGAGCGGCACACGGAGGCAAGCCACGCGACGTGCTCATAGCCGACGAGAGCCAACTGGATAACATTATAGGACAACTCAAACGAATGTAAATGATTATGAAACACACATTGTTAAGCATTCTGCTTGTAGCCGCCATGGCGGTAGTAGCAAGCGTACAGTCAATGGCGCAGTCGAACCCAGCGCAGGCTCGCGCTATACTCGACAAGACATCAAAGGTAATAGGACATAAGAGCGGCGTAAGCGCATCGTTCACACTCAACAATCCTACCACCGGCAACGTGTCGGGCACAATAGCCGTAAAGGGAGGCAAGTTCAACGCACGCACTCCGCAGGCAATAGTATGGTTCAACGGCAAGACACAATGGACCTACATGAAGAAGAACAACGAGGTGAACATCAGCACACCTACACAGGCACAGCAGCAGATGATGAACCCCTATACATTTATTAATGTGTACAAGACGGGCTACAAGATGTCGTCCGCCAAGGCTGGAAGCAGCTACGAGGTTCACCTTGTGGCGCAAAACCAGAAACGCAGCATCCAGGAGATGTACGTCACGGTAAACAGCAAGACTTACGTGCCGTCGCGCGTCAAGATGAAGCACAACGGACGCTGGTATACGGTCACGATAAGCAACTTCTCGGCTAAGAAACTGTCCGACAGTCTCTTTGCCTTCAATTCAAAGGACTATCCGTCGGCTGAGGTCATCGACCTCAGATAAGCACGATTCTACTTCTCCACCCCTATCCACCACCATAACCACTAAGCACTATGCAGACACGACTTACCCTATGGCAGACCATCAGCTGCCTGCTCAAGCATCGCCGGCTTGCCGACCGAAGGGCAATCGACTACGAGACCAACCGCTTTGCTAAAGTAATGGTTGGCATAGCATTCCTGTTCACGGCAGGCTATCTGATGATGCTGGCTGTGCTGTTTGCCATGATAGCCAACGACACGCGCTCTATGACAAGCGTGGAGCTGATGTGCGTATTGCTGCCAGCTGTCATGTGCGTCGACTTCCTGATGAGGTTTACAATGCAGCAGACTCCTGCGCAGATAGCACGCCCGTACATGCTGCTGCCATTGCCCAAATATGCCTGCGTCGACGCTTTCATATTCTCGTCGCTCACGTCGTGGGGCAATCTTACGTGGCTACTGCTCATAGTCCCCTACTCTATCATGTCGGTAGTGTTCAGCTACGGACTGCCCACTATGGTCTACCTCGTGGTGGTGACGCTACTTGCCGCTGTGGCCAACAGCCAGTGGTACAGCATGACACGCACTCTCATCAACCGCTCCTATCTATGGTGGCTCCTGCCCATCGGATTCTACGCCATTGTAGCAGCCCCGCTCTATCTCGGCACAGATGCCGGACTGCAACAATACGCACGCATCTATTCATTGCCTGGCGAGGCTATTGGCGAGCACAGCATATGGCCGTTGATTGCTATGGTGGCGCTATTGTCAGGGCTAATCATCCTAAACCGCCGTGTGCAATATGCGGCAGTACGCAAGGAAACGGTTGGCACCAAGAAGACGCAGACCGTGGCACACGTCGTGAAGTTCAACTTCCTTGAACGCTACGGCGAGTTCGGCACGTTCCTCCAGTTGGAGATAAAGCAGCTCATGCGCAACCGCAACCCACGCAAGGCAATTATCACAAGCATAATATTCACCATAATATTATGTCTGCTCATCATTACAACCGACATTTACGATTCGCCGAGAATGACCAACTTCTGGGCACTCTACATCTTCATCCTTCCGGGAGCCACAATTCTCGTCAAGATGATGGGCTACGAAGGCAACTATGTAGACGGACTGTTTGTGAGACGCGAAAACATCCTCGCCCTGCTCCACGCCAAATACATATTCTATTCAGCCATGCTCCTGCTGCCGTTCGTGCTAATGCTGCCAATGGTGTTTGCCGGCAAGATGTCGATTGTGATGCTCTTGAGCTACGCCGTCTACACCATGGGATTCCAATACTTCGTCATATTCCAGTCGGCAGTCTACACGCGCCAGACTATTCCTATGAACGAAAAGATTACGTCAAAGGGCGGACTCGAAGGCAATTACGTGCAGATGATAATAATAGGCGTAATATTCCTTGTGCCCAACGTCATCGTCACGACTCTGCAGACTATGTTCAGCGACAACACTACATACGGCATAATGCTCGCCATTGGACTGATGTTCGTGCTGACCAACCGCCTGTGGCTGCGCAATATCTACAACCGGATGATGAGCCGCAAATACAGCAATCTCGAGGGTTTCACCTCCACACGATAAGAAACTACAAGAACAGCAATAAGGTGTTTATAATTTGCATACGGCAATTATAAACGCCTTTTTTAGTTAAAATTCCGCAATCAAGGGTTAATTGTTAAACAAAAAGTTCTGTCGTTTCACTTTTTAATCTATCTTTGCAAACAAGAAAAAATACACACATCAGGCATGAAGAAAAGAACTATATGGACAATCGCCTCTATCATGGGCTTCTCGTTCCTCGCCCTGCTTTATCTGCAGCTAAGATACATTCAGGAGATGGTGGACATGAAGAAGGAGCAGTTTGACGAGTCGGTCAACCGCGCACTATATCAAGCCTCGCGCAATCTGGAGCTCAACGAGACCCTGCGCTATCTTGAGAAAGACGTGAACGAGACCGAACGACGCTCGTTCAAGAAGGATTCCATCGGCACTATCTCGGGCAAGCTCGACGGCAGCATACAGCAGTCGCACCAGTACTCGGTAATAGGCAAGGACGGCACAATATACTCGTCGTTCGAGCTAAAGACCATCACCACCCGACCCTCGCAGATGCCCAAGGCGATGATACTGCACACGGACAAGAACTCCTTCAGCGAAGCAGCCAAGTCGATGCAGCAGATTGTCAAGAACCGCTATGTCTACCAGAAAGCCCTGCTCGACGAGGTGGTCTACTCCATACTCTATTCAGCCTCAGAAAAGCCTCTCAAGGAGCGCATCAACTTCAAGCTGCTCGATCAGGACCTGAAGGCAGAACTGATGAACAACGGCATAAACATCACCTATCACTTCACAGTCAGCACACAAGACGGACGTGAGGTCTACCGCTGTCCTGACTATACCGACGAGGGCGAAGAGTTCACCTACTCGCAGGTGCTGTTCCGCAACGACCCGCAGTCGAAGATGGGCGTTGTGCGCATCCACTTCCCCGACATGGGTTCATACATCTACTCGTCGGTACGATTCATGATTCCGTCGGTAGCGTTCACCATGGTACTGCTCATAACGTTCATATTCACCATCGTGGTGATATTCCGCCAGAAGCGCTATACGGAAATAAAGAACGACTTCATCAACAACATGACGCACGAGCTGAAGACCCCTATAGCCAGCATCTCGCTTGCGGCACAAATGATGAACGACGAGAGCGTCACCAAGAGTCCGGCCATGACAAAGCACCTCGGAAAGGTAATCAACGACGAGTCGAAACGTCTGCGATTCCTCGTGGAGAAAGTGCTGCAGATGTCGATGTTCGACCGCAAGAAGGCCGTATTCAAGAAGAAACGTCTCGACCTCAACGAAATGGTAGAGAACATAGCCAACTCGTTCACCTTGCGTGTAGAGCATACAGGAGGCAAGATCTATACAGAGATAGAAGCCGTCGACTCGGCTCTCTACGTCGACGAGGTTCACTTCCAGAACGTGATAAACAATCTGCTCGACAACGCCGTGAAGTATCGCAAGCCCGACCAGCCCATCAACATCTACCTGCGCACGTGGAACGACGACAACCACCTCTACCTCTCGGTACGCGACACCGGATTGGGCATCAAGAAGGAAAACCTCAAGAAGGTGTTCGACAAGTTCTACCGCGTACACACAGGCAACGTGCACGACGTGAAGGGATTCGGACTCGGACTGGCCTACGTCAAGAAAATCATAATGCTCCATAACGGCGACATTACGATAGACAGCGAACTGGGCAAGGGAACAAAGTTCACCATAAAATTACCAATCATTAAGGATTAAACTTTCTGACGCCTCAAAACGTCTAACAAACAAAAATAGAGACAAACAATTAACAAGAAATTAATAACAATTTAAATACTACAACTATGGACGACAATTTGAAAATTCTGCTTTGCGAGGACGATGAGAACCTCGGTATGCTTCTGCGTGAATACTTGCAGGCCAAGGGCTACTCTGCCGAGCTCTGTCCCGACGGCGAGGCTGGCTACCGTGCCTTCATGAAGACAAAGTTTGACATTTGCGTTCTCGACGTGATGATGCCCAAGAAGGACGGATTCACCTTGGCACAGGAAATCCGCCAGGCCAACGCCGAGATACCTATCATATTCCTCACAGCCAAGACTCTGAAAGAGGACATCCTCGAAGGATTCAAGATTGGTGCCGACGACTACATCACCAAGCCGTTCTCAATGGAAGAACTCGTGTTCCGTATTGAGGCCATCCTGCGTCGTGTACGTGGCAAGAAGAGCAAGGAAAGTACCATCTACCACATCGGACGATTCACATTCGACACACAGAAGCAGCTGCTCACAATCGGCGACAAGCAGACCAAGCTCACCACAAAGGAGAACGAGCTGCTCGCACTCCTCTGCAGCCACGCCAACGAGATTCTGCAACGCGACTTTGCCCTCAAGACCATATGGATTGACGACAACTACTTCAACGCACGCTCTATGGACGTGTACATCACAAAGCTGCGCAAGCACCTCAAGGACGACGACCAGATTGAAATCATCAACATCCACGGCAAGGGCTACAAGCTCATCACTCCCGAGGAGGAATAAAATTGCTCCTCAAGAAGAATAAACCCCAATCGGTCATTAGTATCGCGGATATGCTTACGTATAGATATAAAGAACGGAGGAAAAGAAATACACTACATGACACGTAGATTTTATGTGCGTTCTTGATTGATGCCAAGTATTATGTAATATGATACTATGGCCCCTTTACAATCGTGACACTAATGTCAGTATCGTGATATAAATATATGTTGCGTGTCTTGAAATGATTGTATCATGGCTTGAAATGATCGTATCATGGCTTGAAATGATCGTATCATGCTTTGATACGAAGTTTTTTACTGGATGCTTCCAATGACCGATTTGGGATAAGATTGCTCCTCAAGAAGAATAATATTGCTCCTTAGGAGGAACAAAAATGCTTCTTAGAAAGAAAAAGAAAACCGAACAGTTTTCATATATAAGAATAGCGGGGGTTGCAAGCCTCCGCTATTCTTCTTTTTATCAGATTTCAGAATAAACCAATTTTCCATTTATCCGTTCTGACTTCATTACACTTATTCTTTCTACCTTTATTGAAGCCTCCGGAACGTCTATTTCCGTTACTATATGCGACGGATGCTGCACTAATGAGACGTGTGGCAAAAACGGCATGGCACTAAAAGGAATGCCGTAAGCAGAAAGCCTTTGGCGCAGCTGACTGGCCAAAGCTGCTACCTGTCCGTCTTTCCTCACTCCACACCACACTACTCCCGACCTTGTGGGAAATGTCCCGAGTCTGCCCAACGACATTACGAAAGGTTCGAACTCCACCTCGTCCACAGCCTTGCGAATCTTCGGCAGATCGTATTTCTCACCTATAAAGGCAAGCGTCATGTGCAGATTGCCGTAAGGACAAAAGTTGCCGCTAACGCCCTTTGCCCTTAAGGCATTCTGTAGCCCAACGAGAGTCTTCTTGAAGGCTTCGTCAAAACGAATAGCGATGAATATGCGAGCCATGCGTTTTTTGGTTATAATAAGCTACAGTTATTTTCTTTCAAGCTCCTGCAGATTCTCCATCTTCTTCGACTCGAGAAACTCATAGATGCCGCACAAGTGTTCGCGCACCTTGCCGTGGCCGAATTCATACACCTTACTAACGAGTCCGTCGAGGAAGTCGCGGTCGTGGCTCACCACGATGAGCGTGCCGTCGAAGTCCTGGAGGGCCTGCTTGAGCACGTCCTTGGTCTTGAGGTCAAGATGGTTGGTAGGCTCGTCGAGGATGAGCAGATTGACAGGTTCGAGCAGGAGCTTGAGAATAGCCAGACGTGTGCGCTCGCCTCCCGAAAGCACCTTCACCTTCTTGGTAGAATCTTCGCCTCCGAACATGAATGCGCCCAGCAGGTCGCGTATCTTGTTGCGAATTTCGCCCTTTGCCACATCGTCAATAGTCTGGAATACGGTAAGCTCGCCATCGAGAAGCGAGGCTTGGTTCTGGGCGAAGTAGCCTATCTGCACATTATGGCCCAGTTCCAGCTTACCCTGGTTTTGCAGCTGTCCCATAATACACTTTACGAGAGTCGACTTACCCTCTCCGTTTCTGCCCACGAAGGCAATCTTGTCGCCACGCTCAACGGTAAGGTTCACTCCGCTGAATATCTGCTTGTCGCCAAACGCCATAGCCACGTCGCTCATCTGTACGGGATAGGCTCCGCTACGCGGACTTGGCGGAAATTTTAGTCGCAGGTGGCTTGTGTCCTCTTCGTCCACTTCTATGAGTTCGAGCTTTTCAAGCATTTTCACACGGCTCTGCACCTGAAAGGTCTTGGAGTAAGTTCCCTTGAAGCGTTCGATAAAGTCCTTTGTCTCGGCTATCATCTTCTGCTGTTCCTCATACTTCTTCATCTGCTGTTCGCGACGTTCCTTGCGCAGCTCCAGATACTGGCTGTACGTAGTCTTGTAGTCGTAGATTCGGCCCATTGTCACCTCTATTGTACGAGTCGTTATGTTGTCGACAAACTTGCGGTCGTGGCTGATAACGACTACTGCTTTAGAGCTGTTGATGATAAAGTCCTCGAGCCATCCTATCGACTCTATGTCGAGATGGTTGGTAGGCTCGTCAAGCAGCAGCACGTCGGGCGACTTGAGCAGCAGCTTGGCAAGCTCTATACGCATGCGCCAGCCTCCCGAGAATTCACTCGTAGGCCGGTTGAAGTCAGAGCGCTCGAATCCGAGACCCAGCAGAGTCTTCTCCACATCCTCCTCAAAGTGGGTCATGTCGATGGCATAGAACTTCTCCGAGAGAGTCGACACCTTCTCTATGAGCTGCATGTATTCTTCGCTCTCGTAGTCGGTACGGGTTGTGAGTTCGTTGTTGATGCGGTCTATCTCGGTCTGAATCTCGTGCAGATGAGCGAAAGCCTGGCATGTCTCATCGAATACAGTACGTCCGTCTTCGGTCATCAGATGCTGTGGCAGATAAGCTACGACGCAATCCTTAGGGGCCGATACCGAGCCACGTGTGGGCTTGCGCACTCCTGCAATAATCTTGAGCAGAGTGCTCTTGCCTGCGCCATTCTTGCCCATAAGGGCAATACGGTCCTTCTCGTTTATCTGGAAGGAAATATCCTTGAAAAGGGTGGTGCCGCCGAATTCGACGGTCAGTCCATCTACTGTGATCATATCTGTTTGTTGTACTTATTGTGAAATGATGCTGCAAAATTAGCTAAAAATCTTCAAATGTCGGTCATACCATTTACCTATTTTTAAGTATTGCACACCCTTCGGAAGCTTACTAACTTTGCACTCCGAAAAGTAAGGCGGCATTCATCAAGCCACTCGGACAAACTAGAAGCAATACGTACATTAACATTTTAGGATTATATGAAGAAAATCTTTACTCTTATTTTCGCCACACTTATGGCAGGTAACATCATGGCACAGATGCACGGCGCATCGCGTTTTGCAGGTGCTTCGTCAGTAAAAGTATTGACTACAAATATCGAAAACACAAGCGACACCGTGAAATTTGAAATGGCAAGCATGTCGGCTGGCAACATTACGCTCCCAGCCATGAAGGGCATGGCCACAATCCCGTCATTCACAATCGAGAATGCGGTTTTCACCAAGGGCGACAATCATGTCATCAGCTTTGCTGACCAGACCTTCGCTTCGAAAGTTACGGTTGACGGAAATGAGAAATCGATAACCGGTTCTTCCCTCTCGGGCACATACAACATGGCTGACAACTCGCTCACCCTTAAGGTTGTTTTCCAATATGGCTCTATGCCCCTCAGCACTACCTACAACATCAAGGCTTACTATGTGAAGACCGTCAGCAGCCCCATTACAGTCAACGTGGGCGGAGCATTCAATTATGCCAACAAGAACGTCAGCTACGACGTGCGCAAGTATATGGATGGCGATGTACAGAAGGCTGATGTCGAGATTTCGACCTACACTCTCGAAAATACCGTAATGGGCAACCTCACGCTTGGCACATATACCGTTAAGGGACTGACCTACGACGAGTCGAAAGGCGGATTCTATCGCGACTACAAGGACGATGGATTGAAATTCCACTTCACAGCCGAAAATGGCGGCAAAAAGACCATGGACGGCGACTACTCGTTCAACAACACCAAGGACAACAACATCCTTGTGAAGTATAGCGGCAACAACATTACCGACATCGTCAACAGATTCCAGATGGGAGCCATGCCTTTCGCTATCGAAAGCAAGTTTGACACTCAGTCTACGGGCATTACTTCAATAAAGGACAACCGTAAGAACGACGGCAAGATGTACAACCTGCAAGGACAGGAAGTAAGCGAAAGCTACAAGGGAATAGTTATCGTTAACGGTAAGAAATATCTTAAGAAATAAATGAAGAATTTGATTACAAAGAATCTTCTGAAAATGGCCGTTGCAGGAATAAACATCCTTATGCTTAGTTCTTGCAACGGCATTTTTGACGAAATATACGACCAGCCCAAGGAGATTGTGCCGGCTAAGGGACAACTCGTGATTGATGCCACCAGCTGGGCAGACTGGTATTATATCGACCTTGACAAGCTGCACCAACTCACCATAAATGGCGACGAGGAAGCCTTGCTCAAGGCACAGACCGAGTTTACCGCCTACCCTATCCCCATGGAACCTACCGGCGACAAGGTGACTACTCCCGTGACCGACAAGAAGACGGGACAATACATGTACTGGTTTGACGTGTTTGGAGCTGGCATCGAGAACAACACGTTCTCGTATTTCACTCCTACTGCCTCCCAGACCGCTCCCGACAACTGGACCTTTGCCGTACATCGCAACAACGTGCGCACCAACGGAGGAGCCGTTCTGGAGACCACCTACACCTCTATGGACGAATTGCCCGAGACGAGCGAGTCCTTCCACAACATGCAGTTTACGGAAGACGAATGGACCGTCAACGAGGTTTGGGACTCACAAGACCAAGGCATGCTTATGGGTTATGTACCGTCGCAAGGTATCGAGATAAACCGCGTGCTGTCGTCGTGGCTCAGCATGAAGATTCCTCCTATGCCGCCTGCTTTCAGCCTCAACAACCATGTCTTCATACTGCGCCTGAAGGATGGTAGCTACGCGGCTCTGCAGCTCGAAAACTATCTGTCGCAAAGTGGCAAGAAGTGTTATCTCACAATCAATTACAAGTATCCATACTAAATGAACAGACATATTTACCTCTCCTTGCTGATTGCTTCGGCTGCATGGCATACCGTAGCTGCACAAGACGCTCACACAGACTCCATCTTTCGCCAGTTCAGCCTGGACGAAGTGGTGGTGACGGGCACACGCACGCCCAAGTTTCTGAAGGACACCCCCATACAGACTCGCATTATCAGCTCAAAGGAAATAGCACGTCTCGACGCTACCAACGTACAGGACCTCCTGCAGCAGGAGCTGCCCGGAGTGGAGTTCTCGTATGCCATGAACCAGCAGACCCACCTCAACTTCTCGGGCTTCGGCGGCCAGGGAGTTCTGTTTCTTGTGGATGGAGAGCGTCTGGCTGGCGAGACGATGGACGACGTGGACTTCACCCGACTCAATATGGATAATGTGGAGCGCATAGAGATAGTCAAGGGTGCCGCATCAGCTCTATATGGCAGCAACGCTACGGGTGGTGTCATCAACATCATCACCAAGCGCAACAAGCAGCCTTGGACGCTCAACATCAACGGCCGCTACGCCAAGCACAACGAGCAACGTTACGGAGGCGCATTCGGACTGAGCGGCAATCATTGGAGCAATATGCTCACAGCCAACTACAACAGTCGTGACAATTACGACGTGCATAGCGCCTCCAATCCCGTGACGCGCATCATATCAACCGTATATGGCGACAAGACCACCAACCTCAAGGAACAGCTTACGTGGAGCCCGACAACAAGCTTCAACCTTACAGGACGTGCCGGCTACTTCTTCCGCGAGACAGTACGCTCTGCCGAACAGCCCGAGCGTTATCGCGACTTCACGGGCGGACTCCGCATGAACTGGAGCATTAGCGCGCAAGACCACTTGCAGGCAAGCTACGCCTTCGACCAGTACGACAAGTCGGACTACCAGCGCATCACACGCCTCGACATACGCGACTACAGTAATGTGCAGAACTCCCTACGCCTGCTCTACAACCACACTTTCGTGCGTGGCGACATCCTTACCATAGGCTCCGACCTCATGCACGACTATCTGTACAACACCAATCTTGACGGCAGCACACGCAAGCAGGACAGCTGGGACCTCTTCGCCCAATACGACTGGCGCGTAAACGAGAAGATGGAGATAGTGGGAGCGCTCCGCTACGACTACTTCTCCGACGGCGATGAGTCGCACCTTACGCCCAAGCTCAACTTCTGCTACAAGCCCCTACGCAATCTTTCGATACGTGCTGGCTACGGCATGGGATTCCGTGCACCTACGCTCAAGGAGAAGTACTACAACTTTGACATGTCGGGAATATGGATAGTTGAGGGCAATAGCAACCTCAAGTCGGAGGTGAGCCACAACTTCAATCTCTCTGCCGAGTACACCAAGAGCCACTACAACTTCACGGCTTCGGTATACTACAACAAGGTGAAGAACAAGCTCGCCACCTCGGCACCCTACTTCAAGTCGGCTTCAGACCGCCTGCCCTATCTGCCCTACGCCAACCTCGACGACTACAACGTGTGCGGAGGCGAGATTGGAGCGCAAGCCAAGTGGGACAATGGTATGGGTGCCCGTCTGACGTATGCCTACACAAAGGAACAGCTTGCCAAGGACAAGGATGGCCACACCATCAACAACCAGTATATTCCGGCTCGCGAGCACGCCCTTAACGCCCGTGTGGACTACGACCACCAGTTCGGCAAGCATTACGGACTCAACGTAGGCTTACAGGGACGTGTGCTTTCGGGTGTGAAGAATGTGGAATACAAGGACTATTACGACATGAGCAAGGGAACCATCGACGTGGAATATCCTGCCTATACTTTATGGAAGTTGTCGCTTGTACAACGCTTCGGCAAGGCCGTAAAGCTGACGGCAGCCATCGACAACCTCTTCGGATACAAACCGAAGTATTACTATCTGAACTGTCCGACAACAGACGGAGCAACGTTCCAGATTGGAATGTCGATAGATATAGACAAATTCTTCAAATAAGATAAAGACAAATTAGATACAGACAAATTATACCGAATATAATAACACAAAAAAATGAATATGAAAAATAATTGGTGGAAAGCAATAGCATCGTTTCTCGTGGTACTCTTTACCATGCCTTTGGGACATGCTCTGATGATGATAATGGAAAAGACCATGACGCCCGTGGTGCTGCACTACTCTGCCTTCCTTATGGGACTGGTGGGACTCTTCATCGTGATAACGGGTGTGTTCGTGAAGGGCGACACCAAACAGACCATTTTCGGACTGATCGGCGGACTGTTGTTCTGGACCGGTTGGGTAGAATTCCTATTCCAGTACTACGCCACCCGATGGGGCACTCAGCCCGAGATTGTGAATGGCGAGGTGGTGACCAAGCCCGAATATCTTATTCTGCCTGCCTCGTTCGGCATGTGGATGATGATGATGACACTCTACATATTCTCCACGAAGAACGGCTGCAACTTCATCAACTGGTGGCAACGCCGCTTGCTCGGTTCGCGCAAGAACGAGATAGCGGCACGTCCTATGACCCGCCACACAAGCTTAGTGACGTTCATGGAACTGAACATGATACTCTGGGCAAGCTATCTGCTGCTTATGTTCTGCTACGACAGCAACTTCCTTGGCGACCGCCATCCAGTCACCAGCATCGTAGCGGCAGGCTGTCTGCTTGGCAGCATATTCATCTTCAAGAAGCAGCTGCGCCTGTCGTCATGGGGTGCCAATATACGCATGGCTATAGCTACGGTAGTGGTGTTCTGGGTGCCGGTAGAAGTGCTCGGACGACTCGACTTCTTCCGTGAGTTCTGGGTAGAGCCACAAGAATATGCCACACAAATGACATGCATACTCGTAGCATTCCTGGTGCTGCTGGGATATATCGTCGTGGCAGCAAGAAAACAAAAAAGCAAAGCATAAATTCAAATAACACAAATTACCACGAATTATCCGTGAATTATTCATGAATTGTCTACGGATTAATTCGTGGTAATTTGTGTTCATATCTCGAGCATTACCCTCTCTTTTAGATTCTGTTTAGCTACATCCGGCTGCATCAATACCGAGAGCGGACGATTGTCGCCCTCGTTGATGCTCCTTACCAAGTCAAAGCTTTCAGCCAGTCTGCCCGTAGCATCGTCTATCATGCCCGAGAGCAGCCATACTGGTATATTGGCTTTCCGGCAACGCTTCAGCACGCCATGCGGCACCTTACCCATTAAGGTTTGTTCATCCGACTTTCCTTCGCCCGTAATGACAAGGTCGGCATCCTTGATGGCTGCGTCGAAACCGGCAATATCAAGCATGATGTCTATGCCCGAATGCAGATTGGCATTCAGGTATGCAAGGAGGGCGTAGCCCAGTCCACCTGCTGCTCCTGCACCCGAGCTGAATGCCAATTCGGGAGTAGCACGTCCCGCCTGTTCGGTCGCCTTTGCAAAAGCGCGCAACCGCCCGTCAAGTGTCTCTACCTGCTCGGGCGTGGCACCCTTCTGCGGGGCAAAGACATAGGCGGCTCCGTTCTTGCCGAACAAGGGATTGTTGACATCACAAGCTGCAATCACCTGGCAATCCATATCGAGACAACGGCAGTCTTTCAAAGCCTCAACCATGCCACGTCCGCCATCACATGTTGCGCTACCGCCAATACCCATCACTATCTCACGGCAACCTCGCTTCACGGCGTCGGCTACCATTTCGCCCACACCATAAGTTGTGGCTTTGAGAGGGTTGCGTCGTTCTGGGGGCACGAGCGTAAGTCCGCTTGCTGCCGCCATTTCCATATAGGCGGTCTTGCCGTCTGCCGAAATAGCGTATTCAGCCTCTACCATATCCATTAGAGGGCCGTGTACTTCTACAGCCACGCTCCGTGTGGGCAACATCCGCCTGACACACTCCACCAGTCCTTCGCCCCCATCGCTCAACGGCACCTGCACAACCACGGCATTCTGCCAAGCCTCACGCACACCTTGGGCGCACGCCTCACAAGCCTCCGTTGCCGAGATGCAACCTTTGAAGGAGTCGAAGGCCAACACAACCTTTTTCATAGCCTAAGCATTAATCGTCCGAACCTTAATAGTCCGAACCTTACTTGTTGATATAGTCGAGTATCTGCTCGGCATGTATCTTGGTCTTGATTTCCTTGGGAGTGAAGATTTTCTGTATGATGCCATTCTCGTCGACAAGATAAGTAGTGCGAAGTATTCCGATGGTTTTCCTGCCGCAGGTCACCTTCTCGCCCCAGCATCCCAGCTCCTGCAACAGAGTGGTTTCGGTATCGGCTATAAGGGGGAACTGCAACCCTTTGGCATCGGCAAACTTCTTCTGAAGAGCCTGCTTATCCTTGCTCACGCCAATAATCTCGTAGCCAGCTGCAGCCAGCTCGTCCTTATGCGCCTGCAACGAGCATGCCTCGGCAGTACATCCGCTTGTATTGGCCTTAGGATAGCTGTAGAGCACAATTTTCTTGCCACGATAGTCGCTTGCCTTAATCTCACGTCCGTCTTGGTCGAAGCCAAGAACCTCAGGAATTTTATCTCCAACATTCATAATTGTAACGTTTTAATAAATATATGTTTAAATATATAATGTTGCATTTTGGATTTCACGGCAAATATACGGTATTTTTGTCAATCTACAAAATCCAAACAACTGTAATATTTCAATTAGAATCTGTTGACCTGAAAAGTTGGAATTAGTTAACATAAAAAATGTTTGTTTGTTTTGAAGATATAAAGTAAAGTATTAATTTTGTAAGAGGTTTCTAATAGAGGTTTTTCAGAATGATACCCAAATTCGACAATAGACGTATGAGATTTGCATGGCTTCTGATGTTGGTATATCTGCCAATGATGACAGCCATTACCTTCCACCACCACTCGGAGGCGGAGGGAGCTTCAGCTGTGTCCTATTGTTACGATTGCGAGCATCATATCCACCACGATGGTCACCTTACCGCCAGTAAGAGTTTCGCTCACGATTGCGTTCTCTGCCAGCTGCACAGCCTGCCATACGTGGTTCCTACTATCATCCGCATAGCTGTATTCATAGCTATAGTTCACGTCGCTTTAGTCACGTCTTGTCCTTTTGTCAAGACTCGCCAAGGCGACATTCATTCCACTCGTGCACCGCCCGTATTCTAATCTTTTGTGGTATTATTGATGATGAAGAATTCTCTTTTTCATCAAATTTATTCATGCGCTTACGTCAAGTGCCAAGGTCTCTCCATGCTCTAAAATCAGGTAAAGACTAAGGCTTTGGCTTACATTAACTATGCGTATGGCGAGGGATGGCATGTCCCTCATGAAGCTTATTATTTATATCATCTTTTTTATAATAAAATGAAATCAAAGAATTATCAGTTGATGCTCCTTTCGGGCGCATTGACAGTCTCATTTGCGGCTCATGCAGCCGGAGTCAACAACAAGAGTATTGTAACGGACGACAACAGAGTCGCTACTGCCTCTGCCAGTAAAAGCACCATTACGAACGAACCTATAAAGAATACAGACGCTAACGTTTATGGACACGTGAAGGATGCCAAGACGGGCGAACACCTGCCTTACGTAGTAATCCAGATTAAGGGCACTACCATAGGTACGACAACCGACAAGACGGGACACTTCTTTCTGAAGAACCTGCCTGAGGGCTCGTTTGTCATAGAGGCGAAATATATGGGGTATACTACCCAAAGCCAGAGCATAACCATCAAGCAAGACACCAGCAAGGAGCTGAACTTCACTCTCAGCCCGAGCGATTTTAGTCTTGACGAGGTGGTAGTTTCAGCCAATCGTAACGAGACCAAGCGCCGACTGGCTCCCAACTTGGTGAGCGTGATTGGTGGCAAGCTCTTCGACATCACACAGTCGACCTGCCTGGCTCAGGGGCTCAACTTCCAGCCGGGTGTGCGCACGGAGGACGACTGTCAGAACTGTGGCTTCACCCAGGTACGTATCAATGGTCTCGATGGCCACTATTCGCAGATTCTGGTAGATTCCCGCCCTGTTTTCTCGTCTCTGAATGGTGTGTACGGTTTGGAGCAGATTCCTGCCAATATGATTGACCGTGTAGAGGTGGTTCGTGGCGGAGGCTCTGCCCTCTTCGGCGCATCTGCCATAGGCGGCACCATCAATATCATCACCAAGGAGCCAACTCGCAATTCGGCTTCCTTCGGACATACATTCATGTCGCAGGGTGGAGCTAATTCGTTCGACAACGTGACGACGGGCAATGTCTCGCTGGTGACTGATGACAACAAGGCGGGCGTGTATGCATATGGACAGACTCGCACCCGACAGGGTTATGACCATGACGGAGATGGCTACACGGAGTTGCCGGAACTGAACAACCAGACTTTCGGTCTCAATTCTTATCTCCGCCTCAGTCCTTATTCTAAGCTGAGCCTACAGTATCACGGCATTCATGAGTTCCGCCGTGGCGGCAACAAGCTCGACCAGATTGCCCATATGGCTAATATAGCCGAGCAGGTAGAACACGACATCCAGGGTGGCGGACTCACCTACGACTTCTATTCTCCTGATGAGAATAACCGTCTGTCGGCTTATTTCTCGTTCCAGACCACAGCTCGCAAGAGTTATTATGGCGGCACGGGCGAAGGAACTGAGGAGGACATAGAGGCTGCCGAGAAGGCTTACGGTACAACCCACAACTTTACATACGTGGCAGGTACGCAGTATGTGCATTCGTTCGGCAAGCTGCTCTTCATGCCTTCCGACCTTACCCTTGGTGCAGAGTACAACTTCGACGGACTGAAGGATGTAATCCTCGGTTACGATCGTCATTTCAAACAGGACGTGCGTATCGGCAGTTTCTTCTTCCAGAATGAGTGGAAGAACAAGCAATGGAGCTTTCTCCTTGGTGGCCGTCTGGACAAGCACAACCTTATGGACCACATCATCTTCTCGCCACGTGCCAACCTGCGTTTCAACCCTACCGAGAACATCAACCTGCGCCTCACCTATGCAGGCGGATTCCGTGCACCTCAGGCATTCGATGAAGACCTGCATGTGGGCGTAGTAGGAGGCGAGCGACTGGTTACAGTATTGGCCGACAATCTGAAGGAGGAGCGTTCAAACAGCTTCAGCCTTTCGGCCGACTTATACCATAAGTTCGGTTCGGTTCAGACCAATCTCCTCATAGAGGGATTCTATACCGACCTTAACAATGTGTTTGCCCTTCGCCAGCTCGACCAGCCCGACACCCAGGGCAATACCGTGCAGGAACGCTACAACGCCTATGGTGCCAAGGTGTTCGGACTGAACCTTGAGGGCAAGGCGATGTTCACAAAATGGTTTACGCTCCAGGCAGGACTAACCCTACAGAAGAGCCTTTACGATGAAGCCATAGCGTGGAACGACGAGGTGCCTGAGCAGAAGTACAAGAAGATGATGCGCACTCCTAACACCTATAGTTATTTCACGGCAAGCTTTACCCCCGTGAAGCGCTTCACGGCTTCGGTTACAGGCAACTATACGGGCAGCATGCTCGTTGGTCACTCTGCCGGTTCGGGCGTTGATAATCCCGTGGCTGTGAACACTCCTAAGTTTATGGAGGTGAACATGAAGTTGGCCTACGACTTTCCCGTCTACAACAGCCTCACGCTCCAGCTTAACACCGGCATACAGAACATCACCAACGCCTATCAGAACGACTTCGACAAGGGATGGAACCGTGACTCCGGCTACATCTACGGTCCGTCTCTGCCAAGAAGCTATTATGTAGGGGTGAAGGTAAGCTACTAGTCAAACTGCACTCAGCCGACTATCAATAAGGCTGAGTGGAGGACTTGTAAATGTAGGCACTAAGGGTATGGCATCCACGCCATACCCTTCTACAGTTTACTTCGTTCCCCTCGAATTAAACATTAAATTCACATCCTCGAATTCAACATTCTTAATTCAACATTCTAAATGCAGACGCAGCTTTGTACGCCGAGGGTGGCGAGGAGTGCGGTGAGTACACTCACGATAAACTGAAGCACGGTCTTGAGGGTTTCTTTGTTTGAGTTTTTCATGTTTTTTGATTATTAAAGTTATTGATATGACTTCGGGATGCGTTCGGGATGTGTTCGGCTGACGAGTCCTTTTGTTTATATTGCAAAGTTACAACATTTGCGGATGGCAATCATACGTTGGCGTGTTTTTCTTCGAAAAAACATGAATTCTGCTCCACTTACGTGTGCGCCAAGGATGGGGAAAAGCATAGGGACGATGGGCTGGTGCATGTCTTTTGACACTTGCGAGAGCAAAAGCTGCACACATTCCGTTCCTTTTCCAAGATTTGGCATCTTCGGAGCGGTTGTTTTACTGATATTGTATTTCATTTCTTGTTGTCGCTTTCTATTTAAACTATTGATAATAAGCCTTTTAGAGGGAAGATGGTGTGTTCCTGTTCCAGTTGTTCCAGTTGTTCCAATTAATGTTTGGAGCTTGCGTTTTCTTTTTTTCTTATATATAACTATTTAATAATCAATTAATTAGATAGTCTATAAAGAGGGGCGTCGCATGTGGATATAGTATTTGGAACAATTGGAACAACTGGAACTGGAACTGGAACGCTAATCACGTTATTAATTACAAATAAGAACTTCAGCCGCATTTATTGGCCAAGCGCCTGTACAATATCCTCATAGAGGTCGTTGACATCTTCCAGACCCATAGAGAGACGGATGGTTGTGTCGAGCACATCCATTTTCTTCTTTTCCTCAGGAGTGAAGTTGACGAAAATCGTGGAGTAAGGATGTATTGCCAACGACTTGCTGTCAAACAGATTTGTAGCCCTGCGGATGAGGCGCAGGCTGTTGAGGAAGTCGTAGCACTTCTGTTCGGTCTCAAGGTCGATGGTGAGCATGGCGCCGAAGGGTTTCTGGAGTTGGAGTCCGGGATAGTTGACGCGCTTCACCTGCGGAACCTGCTGCAGGAGCCGTGCGAGGTCGAGGGCGTTCTGCGCCTGCTTGTCGTAGCGCACCCTGAGCGTTTCGAGTCCGATGGTCTGCATGTATGCCACCTGTGGCGTCATGTAAGAGCCTATATTGAAAAGGAACTCCATGCTCATACGCTTCTTCACCTCGGGGAATGTGCCGTAGTCGAGTATCAGTCCGCCAAGCGACGTGGCTCCTCCACTAATGTATTTTGTGCTCGACAGCACCTCTACATCTATGCCCAGCTCGCGGGCGTCGACCTCGGTAAAGGGAATGGCTGTGGTGTCGACAATCAGAGGCAGGCTGCGCTTGTGGGCTATCTCGGAGAGCTTCTTGATGTCTACCATCTCAAGCTGCGGATTGGTTATGTATTCGGCAAAGATGAGGCAGGCATCGTCGGCCATAGTCTTGTCGAGAAGGTCGAGGTCGGAGAAATCGACTATCTGTGCCTTTACGCCCAGTCGTGCCAGGGTTGTGGTTATGAGCGAGAAGGTGTTGCCGAAGAGGTGGTTGGACATGACGATGGTCTTACCTGCCTCGGCAAACACAATCAGGGTGTGGAATATGGCAGCCATGCCCGTGGTCAAGGCAAAGACGTTTTCGGCATCGGAGAGAGCCTTGACGCAGTTCTCGAAGTAGGTTACGGTGGGGTTCATCACGCGCGAGTAGTCGGGTTCGGGCACACGGCCAGCGAAAGCCTCTGTCATGGCATGTGCCGAGTCAAACTCGTAGGCTACCGTGTTGTAGACTGGGAACGATAATGCGCCATAAGCGTCACGCTTCTGAAAAGGGGTATGAATTGCCTTTGTTTCTTTTTCCATTTTTCTGTTTATATGTATGTTTTTCTTAGAAGACGGTACAAAGATACAAAAACGCAGAACAAATACAGCCTGCCATCATAGATTATTGTTCGTTTGTTAAAAGAAAATTAGAAATATTGTAGTCGAATAGTGTAGATGTACATTATACGATACTTTTTCTTTATTCTTTTTACTTCTTCAACATCCTACGCGACTTTTCCTTGGCAAATGCCTGCATGTCTACAGCCACATCGTCTTCGTCGACAATCTCCACGCCTGTCATGGTTTCTATAACGTCTTCCATCGAGACTACGCCACGCAGGCAGCCGTATTCGTCGACGATTATAGAAATATGCTCGCGCTTCTCCAGCATCTTCTCCCATATCTGATATACCGAGTCGTCCTCGTTGAACGAAAGAATCGGGCGCATAAGGTCGGACAGTTTTGTAGCGAACTTGTCATCCGACAATTGCTTCAGCACCACGTCCTTCAGCACATAGCCTATGATGTAATCCTTGCTCTTGTCGTAGACCGGTATGCGCGAGAAATTCCACGTCTGCTGCTCGTAAAACTCCTTTATGTTAAGGTTCACGTTGGCTGTCTCAACCACAATGGAAGGGGTCATCACCTCTCTGGCCTTGACTCCAGCCAGACGTATGCAACTCTTGATAATCTTGCTTTCCGACTCTCGGAATATGCCTTCCGTAGTGCCTACATCAACCATGGCCGACACCTCCTCACGACTTACGGAAGCCTGATGGTTCTTGGGAGTGAACACCTTCGTAATGAGTTCGGAGAGCAGAACCAAGGGATAGGTGATGAATATGAGCACACGGATTATCTTGGTGGATGGCATGGCGAGCGAACGCCAATACGAGGCTCCGATTGTCTTTGGGATGATTTCGGAAAGCACCAGAATCAATAGGGTCAGAATTGCAGATATCAGTCCGAAGTATTCTTCGCCAAACAGCCTCATCGACTCCGCACCCACGCCTGCAGAGCCGATAGTGTGGGCAATGGTGTTGAGCGAAAGGATTGCGCCTACCGGACGGTCTACGTTGTTCTTGTACTGTTTCATCAAAGAGGCAGTCTTGTTGCCTTGACTCTCCCTCATCGAGATATATGACATAGGGGTTGAAAGGAGAACCGCCTCAAGGACGGAACATAAAAAGGAAAGTGACAGAGCACCTAAAAAATATAAAATTATTAAGCCCATTAAATATATAATTCGTTTATAATAAGTTGTCTGGATAAGGGGTGCTTAGACAACCTACTATAAACGAAGGGCTTTGTGATGTATATATAGTCGATATTTCATTTACAACACAAAGATACCGTTTTTGTTGTAATCTCATAGTTTTAGCCATCAGATATTGCGATTCTTTAACTAAAAAGCGTTGATTTTATGTTGTGTTTGCTAATAATATGACGAGTCTGACAATACAAGAAAGTAATATGTCGGCAAAAATCCTTGTTATAGTCATTCTGACATCTATCTTTACTCATAAGTAGGTATTTTGGTAGAAATACCGATTTTTGATGATGCACTAAATTTGACGGCTTGTGAGATAATGCTTATTTTTGCACTCAGAAAAACGATATATACAATTAAAAAATTTTTATTGAATTATGATTATTGAAAATGTTCATGCAAGAGAAATTCTGGATTCTCGTGGCAACCCTACAGTAGAAGTTGAAGTTACATTAAAGTCTGGCATCGTGGGACGTGCTTCTGTTCCGTCGGGTGCATCAACGGGTGAAAATGAGGCTTTGGAACTTCGCGATGGCGACAAGAACCGCTATTGCGGCAAGGGCGTACTTAAGGCCGTAGAGAATGTGAATAACGTGATTGCTCCTGCCTTGGCTGGCTTCTCAGCCTTGGAACAGCGTGCCATCGACCATAAGATGCTGGAACTGGACGGTACCAAGACCAAGTCGAACCTGGGTGCCAATGCCATACTTGGCGTGTCGCTGGCCGTGGCCCATGCAGCTGCCGAGTATCTCCACATCCCGTTGTATCGCTACATAGGCGGTTGCAACACCTACACTCTTCCGGTTCCTATGATGAACATCATCAATGGTGGAGCTCACTCTGACGCACCTATCGCCTTCCAAGAGTTTATGATTCGTCCTGTGGGCGCTCCTACAGAGAAAGAGGCTATCCGCATGGGTGCTGAGGTGTTCCATGCTTTGGCTAAGCTTTTGAAGAGCCGCGGTCTTTCTACAGCCGTTGGTGATGAGGGAGGTTTCGCTCCTGCACTAAATGGTATTGAGGATGCGCTTGACAGCATCTGCCAGGCTATCAAGGATGCCGGTTATGAGCCTGGCAAGGATGTGAAGATTGCCATGGACTGCGCAGCCAGCGAGTTTGCCGTTCAGGAGAATGGTGAGTGGTATTATGATTATCGCCAGCTGAAGGACGGCAAGAAGAAGGATCCTAACGGCAAGAAGCTGACAGCTGCCGAACAGATCAAGTTCCTGGAAGAACTAATTACAAAATATCCTATCGACTCTATCGAGGATGGTCTTGACGAAAACGATTGGGACAACTGGGTGAAGCTGACTGCTGCCATAGGCGACCGTTGCCAGCTGGTAGGCGACGATCTCTTTGTCACCAACGTGAAGTTCCTGGAAAAGGGCATCAAGATGGGGGCTGCCAACTCTATCCTCATCAAGGTAAACCAGATTGGTTCGCTTACGGAGACTTTGGACGCTATCGAGATGGCTCATCGTCATGGCTACACTACCGTAACCTCACATCGCTCTGGAGAAACCGAGGATACCACAATTGCCGATATTGCCGTGGCTACAAACTCTGGTCAGATCAAGACGGGTTCGATGAGCCGTACCGACCGTATGGCTAAATACAACCAGCTTATCCGCATCGAGGAGCAGCTGGGCAACAACGCATCATACGGCTACAAAAAGCTGAAATAAAGGCTTATAAAGTAAACTTTTGAATAAATCGCAATCGGTATGGGCATGGATAACCGGGATGGTTGTCCATGCTTTTTTTATACTTCACAAGGATACGAGACCATGGTTTTAGTATTAAATCCAAATAGCTGATTTCATCCCATCACCACGTCGAGCACCATCATCAGAACGAAACCTACGGCGAAGCCTACTGTACTTAGGTTGCTGTGCTGTCCGCTGGAGGCTTCGGGGATGAGTTCTTCCACTACCACGTAAAACATGGCTCCTGCTGCAAAGGCAAGCATATAGGGAAGTGCGGGCATAACAAATGTGGCAAGCAGCAGGACGGCTACGGCTCCTATGGGCTCTACAACTCCACTTAGCGACCCTAACATGAAGGATTTCCAACGGCTGTTGCCTGCCGCCCGCATGGGCATAGAGATTATGGCTCCTTCGGGAATGTTCTGAATAGCTATGCCTAAAGATACAGATATGGCTCCAGCTAAAGAGATGTGGGCGGCAGTATTTTCGGCTCCGGCAAACACCACTCCTACCGCCATGCCTTCGGGCAGATTGTGAATGGTGACAGCAAGGGCAAGCATGGCTGTCTTCGACAAGTGCGACTTGATGCCTTCGGGCTTGTCTGTACCTATATGGAGATGAGGTGTCAGTTCGTCGATAAGCAGCAGGAATCCTATACCCATCAAGAAGCCTACAGCTGCCGGCACTACCGACCACACTCCACCTTCGGCCTTCATCTCCATGGCGGGAATGAGCAACGACCATACGGATGCTGCCACCATTACGCCTGAGGCGAAGCCTAACAAAGACTTCTGCAAGCGTGCCGACATCTCGCCTTTCATCAAGAAGACGAAAGCAGAACCAAGCATCGTACCTAATAGCGGTATCAGAAGTCCCACGACTATTGTTGTTGTCATGTCTGTCATCATATCGTTATTATAATTCTGTATTTATATGTAATTACGAAGTAAAGGTACAATAGTTATATGAATAGCTCATTCTCTTTCCTTTCGCTACATAAAGGCTTGAGGTGTACGGTAAGGAAATTTAAGCGTTCACCAATGCCTCTTGCTTGAGTTGGACAAACAGAAACACATCGCATACAACCGATACAAAATTCCTGGTTGACAGCTTTAAGGTTGTCGAAAGAAATCGCTCCCGTAGGACATTCGCTCGCGCAAGCTCCACATTCTGCACAACCATCATTAGCTGTAGGATAAGGACCTAAGCAACCTTGTTTGTATGGTCGGTTTCCAGGCAAAACGAGAGGTCCGAAAGACTGTGTATCGTTTACCTTATTAATTATATCCAAACCGAACGATGCCAAAACCTTTGCGTCCTCATCATCAGGTCTGCCAGCGCCATACATTCTGCAAATGCTATGCTCGGCGATGGCTGCTACAGCAGCAATCACCTGAAAGCCAATTTCTGTTGCCACATCCTGCATTTCAAGCAAGGCATCCTCATATGCCCTATTGCCATATACTGCAACAATAACGCACTTTGCTCCATTCGCCTTAACGCCTTTCAGTCTCTCAACAGCCAGAGCGGGCACACGACCTGCGTATACGGGCATGGAAATCACTACCAAGTCATCAACATTGATGCTTGGATATTTCAAATACTCTTGCTTTGTACAGAGTTCTGTAATATAGTTCTCAACATCGAAAGCTTTACATATTGATTCGCTCACACGACGAGTTCCGCCAGTTGGACTGAATGTTAATTGATGTACATTCATAATGATTGTTCTATTTTTAATGTTATTAACATGGCATTCATTTGTCCTCCATCTGCAACAGCATTCTCTTTGCCTCCAGCCCTCCTGCATATCCCGTTAGCGAGCGGTTGCTGCCTATTATGCGATGGCAAGGGATGAGGATGCTGATGCCGTTGGCCCCTATTGCTCTTGCCACGGCTCTCACGGCTTCTGGACGACCTATGCTTGTAGCTATTTGCTTGTAACTCCTTGTAGCTCCATATGGAATATTGAGTAAGGCTTTCCATACCTGTAGCTGGAAGTCAGTACCCACGGGATGCAACGGGATGCTGAACGCCTTGCGATTGCCTGCAAAGTATTCTTCGAGTTGCCTTCGGGTTTCGTTCGAGACGTGGGAGGTCTCTATCTTCAGTTCGGTATTCAGACTGCTCACGAGTCGACATATATTGCGTTCGGCACATGGATTGTCTTTCCAATCGCAAAGGCACAACTCGTCGCCAACAGAAGCCAATACCAACTCCCCGCATGGCGAGTGGTAATACTGGAGATTTATCGTATGTTTGTAGTTCTTCATATCTGTCGTTCAATCCATGCCATAAGTACAGCTACGGCATATTGCTGTTCGACTATTGTCAACTGTCTGCCTGCGGGTATATGGTGCCATTTGCTGAAGCATCCGCGACAACAACAGCCCGTGGCATGTTGGGCTATGAATACGGGATGACCTCGCATAGGAGTCTGCTTGCCGTCGTTGGGAATAACGGCAGGAGCAAGTCTTCGGGCTACGAAGTCCTCAGCATGCTGGCGTATAGTAGCCAAGCCCTTTGAGGATATATATTCCTTGTCCTTCGCAGAGAGACGGAAACGGCTCCGGAAGGAGGACTTGGAAAGCCTCGCAAACAGATCTGTAAGATCGTAATCCCTGCTTGCAGAGGGGGGCTGAGCTTCATTTGCAAAAGGGGGCTGAACCTCATTTGCAGAAGGAGCCTGCTCTTTGCTACCATTCGGTATGGAGTGCCTTGGAAATTCCTCTTCCTCCTCAGGAAACAAATTCAACTCTACGTATTTCATAGGTTATGGTTGTGCTTGCATAATAAGTAACTAATCAAAATTAAGCGACATGTTTAGAGAAGTTTATACGCAACCC
>ERZ1034626.376-NODE-376-length-32848-cov-23.968408_pt1 | contig 32848 bp, 21 predicted proteins | sample MGYA00520652_ERZ1034626 | MGnify/ENA primary metagenome ERZ1034626 (study PRJEB33766, sample SAMN09781765) | gut metagenome | biome: gut microbiome | host: Homo sapiens | place: Madagascar | study: EMG produced TPA metagenomics assembly of the PRJNA485056 data... | reverse complement strand
GCTTTGTTTGAGCCCTTAAGTTCATCGTTAGAGTCACGAAGAGCTTTGTTTGAGCCCTTAAGTTTATCATTAGAGTCCCGAAGAGTTTTGTTTGAGCTCATCAGTTCGTCATTTAAGTCCTGAAACGCTTTGTTAGAGCTTGTCAATTCATCGTTTGAGTCTTGGAGTGTTTTGTTGTCCTTTAGCTGTTGTTTGTTGGTAGCGCTCAACTCTTCAGCCAAGGCTTTCAGTCCCTTATCCGTCAGTTTCAATAAATGGTTTTTCCGATTGACGTACACCACTGCTGCTGCAATGACAACCAACAGCATAAGTATACATATTATCGTCACGTTTTTCCAGATGGCTTCCTTTTGGAGCTTTTCATTGTAAGCTGACAATATTACATGCAGGTTGGTATACAGCTCTACCCGTTGCAGACGACTATTATATGCATGTGCGTCTTTCAATGTTTGATTGATATATTTCCGGGCTTTGTCAAGGTCATTTTTGTTTTTATAAAGCAACAGAGCAACATCCTGCAATGCCAGACTCTCATTGTTAGCCGACATTACATCGCTAATGGCAGCAAGCAGCAGATAACGCCTCTGCTGCTCCAATTGCTTATTCTTGCCGTAAGCCTTCGACAGAACGTATGCCGCCCTGCCGTACATGCGGCTTTCGGGTCCGAACATTTGCATTGCCTTATTCAATGAAGCGTTAATCTCATTGATACTCTTGCCTGAGTAAAAGAGGTTAATACCCTTCATGTAATAATACATTGCGCTATTCTTCGGACAGTAGTATAGTGCCTTGCTGATATATTCCTTGAACAGTTCGTTATAATGTTTGCTGAACTCCATTTTCTGACAATGTGCATTCAGATTGTAATAAAGTGAACTCTGGGCGATGTAGAAAAGGAAATTTTGCTTTGGGTCGGATTCTGGTATCTCGATTTTGTCCAGACTTTCCTTCGCCTCAATATAGAAGCCTCGTTCAATCAGCAGACTTGCCTTTGTAATCAGGAATCGGTTGCAATAATCAGAATTGCCAGTCTGTTTGGCAAGGCTTATTCCCCTTTGGATATACACCATTGCCGAGTCGTAAACGTATAGACTATACTCGTTTGCCAACTGTTCATATATGCGTAGCTTGTCTGCCGGGTTGGTCACGAATTTAGCTCCAAGCTTAATGTCTTTTAGCCTTTTTTCTTTTATGACATCATAATCCGCACTATGGGCTATTACCGAGTCTAATCTTTCGTATAGTTTGTTATTGTCTGCGCGAGCATTAATTATCGACAGACAGATAGTAATGGTCAATATCAATGTTCTCATAGGTCTTGAAATATTTAGATCTTACCTTTTTATCTGCAAATTTATAGATTTTTTATTAGATATATTATATGAACTTCCTACTTTTTTAAAATCGTTTTTTTCTGATTCTTACTTTTTACCCCCCCCCCATTCATTGTGTAAGTTGTTGTTTATAAGATAGTTGTGATTTTCTTGCCTTACTCCTACTTACTGGAAACTTACTTAATGCACTTTAACCTCCAGGATATATATACCTTTGCATCGAAAATTTTGAGAGGTACAAATTCCGAATTTAGAATAAACGTTTTGATTGAAATAATAATACGTTAAAATCAAAAAAACTTTAATGATGTCAATGAAATTTTTTAGGAAAATTTGTTTTGTCGCAACTCTCTTGCTTTTGGCTATGCCAATGGTTGCAGCAACCGCAAATGGTGTTGGCAAAAGCGAGAAGAAGGTTTGGCAGGATTCAGACCCTAACAAGGAGAATTATTTTAACAACCGTCGTGCTCTCGTAGGACCGGGATGTACAATCAATAGCATTGGTGATGGTGTTCAGGTGGTTTCTGGAACAGCTAATCTTCAGAACCTTTGCAACGAGAATATGGATGATTATGCTACGATTCCGGCGCTTGTTGGAGCTACCGTAGTAGCAAGTCCTATTATCAGCGTTAAGGACAATCAGCATTATTATGCAGGTAATACAGAGGCAGGTTTTGTTATTTGTGCAAAATCAGATGCAAGCATCCTTACTCTCGATTTGGCAAATTTCTATAAAATACAGTTTCTCAAGGACGGTAAAGCGGTAGGCAAACTCCAGGATATCTCTACCGGTAAGTCTGTCACTGGTCTTGGCTTGTCGTTGCTGACATTCCCTGGTTCGGATCAGGTAAACAAATTGTATATGGCTACAGCTCCCGGTAATTTCGATGAAATCAAGCTCGTTCAGTGTGGAGTTGATGCCAAGTTGGGTTCTGCTATAAATATCAAGTATGCTTTTGTAGGCAAGGCTCGTGAGTATACTATTACCAATAATAAGGAGAATGGTATTGCGAAGTATGCTCAGGAGCAGAAGCGCGGAACGTTTACATTGAGTACAAGTAATTTGGGTGGTGATATGATTGATGAGAATCTTACCAATGGCTATGCAGCTGTAGTAGGAGCGTTAATTCCAGTATCAACTCCTGTTACTGTATACGCCAAGCCTTCTGATAATGAGGAGTCATTCCCTAAGGGAACGGAAGTGGGATTCAAGTTCAATGGATTTAATCTCGCCAATCTTTCGGTAGGCTCTGGCATCGAACTCACACTTTTCAATAAAGAGGATAAACAAATAGGCAAGTATGACATCACTAACAAACTCTTGGGTCTTGGACTAATCGAGGATACTAAGGACGGTGAAGTAGTTATGAGAACTCCTGCAGCCTTTTCTGCAGCGAAGATTTACTTCAAAGGAATAGGAATACAAGTTGGTGGCACCTCAGTCAACTACGCCTTTGTACGTATGGCTCCCGATGCAGCTTCTCATCATTGTCCAATCAATGCTACATCAAGTCGCGACGTATCTGGAAGTGTCAATCAGTTCCAGTTGCAGCACAACAAGGATGTGCAGGTAGAATGGTCGGTTGTAGAACAGCCAGCAGGTTCAAATGTAGAATTGAACACAGCAACTGGCTTGGTTTCCGGTCTCGATATTCCGGGTAAATATGTGTTTAAGGCGACAGCTCTTGAAGATGAAGGCAGAAGCGAAAAATGCTACGAGCTGACAACTCTCAACTATGCTCCCACATATGTTGCGGAGGAACACGGAGTGGATATCCTTGTCAATAAGGAGGGTGAGAAGCCTAAATATATGTTGAGCGATAAGTTTGGTGGTGGTTTGCTTCAGATTTCTGAAGGAATGAAGAACCGCTCAGCCATACTTACTACTTCTCTCAACGATTTCGCCTATCGTCAGCCAAGCGTTTCATTGGCAGCCAACACAGGTCTCGTTGGCATCAAGACTGCTGATGGCTCTAACTTTGCTGATGGCTTGAATGGCAATGCAAGAGCTTTCAATGGCAAGATGAAGGTCGGTTTTGTGGTATCTGCCAAGGCTACCGGACTCGATGCTAATGTGCTTAAGCTCTACAACATCAAGCTCTACAATAAAGGCAAGGAAGTGACTGGAGATGTAACAACCCATTGGGATGCCATCTCAGCCGGACTTATCGGTAAAGAGGAAACACGTAAAATGTGTCTGAACGTTGAAGTGCCTGCGGGCTGTGTGTTTGATGAGATTGTACTTTATAAAACAGGCGTTCTTTCTGCCGACCTCTCACAGCTCAATGTCTACTATGCGTATGTAGCCGATGCAGATGCCGACAATGCTACAATCAATCCGATATATGGTGCGCAGGTGGTATCTACAAATAATACCAATGCATCCATCGACTTTGCTAACACTGAGATGTTCTCTGTTGCCAACATTGGCAATGGCTACGACAAGTTGGGCAATTTGATTGATGACTCAATGGATACATACCTGACGCTCCCGTTGGGAGCAAACTTGGGTGGTGCTACAATCTCTGTCAATATGGGTAAAGTAGTTGATAAGGGACAGCAGCTCGTTATGGTTACCCGGAATCTGGCTTTGGGATTGGGTGTAAATCTGGGCAAAGTCCTTAAGTTGACCACCTATCTTGATGATGAAAAGCAGGAAGAACTTACAAGCTGGAAGGTTCTTGGTGCTGATGTTATAGGCAGTGAGGGCGACAGCTATGCCGTGCTCAATCCTACCAAGTCGTTCAATAAGGTTCGTATCACACCTGTTGACGTGGTGTCAGCTCTTGATAATATTCAGATTAAAGGCTTCGCTCTGCGTACCGACATGAACGATGATGGAACAATCAACGGATCAGACAATCTGCTGGTTCTCGATGAGGACAAGACTCTCGACGTAACCAAGACATACACAGGTGCCACGATGCTGCTGCACCGTACATTCACCAAGATTGCTGACAACAACAAGAATGGATGGAACTCTATCATTCTTCCAGTCGATATGACAGCTGCTCAGGTTAAGGAAGCTTTCGGTGATGATGTACAGATGGCAGAGTTCGACCGTTTGGAGAACAACTGGATAAAGTTCTCTACAGTAGACGTAGCCGCTGATGGCGTAGTGCTGCATAAGAATACACCTTATATAATATATCCTACTAAGGAGCCGCTCGGCAACTATTCATACACTATCGACGGTGTTACGGAGATTCTCGACGGTCCTGTGTATGTAGCCAATGGTATAAACTACGATGACCAGACATCCGAACTGACACACACAGTAAATGGCTTAGGCATGTCCTACACCGGTTCGTACAGCAAACCGACAACAGTGTCAGCGGATTCTTATATGTTCAGCAAGGGTGATCTGGTTCACACAAATAAGGAGCACAGCGTAAAGGCTTACCGTTGCTGGCTTAAGGAAAATATGCCTACGGGTAGAATGTTGATGTTCTCGATTAATGGCAACGGCATAGGCGGAACAACCGGCATTAAGGTGATAGAGGAGAACAAGCAGAATACGAACACCGGCATCTACAACCTTGGCGGTGTGCGTATGAACACCAACAATGTAGACAAGTTGCCGAAGGGTGTGTATATTGTTAACAACAAGGTAGTGGTAAAGAAATAATAATATAACTGCATTATGAAAAAGAAGAAATACGTAGCTCCGGAGATTACCGTTATCGAAATGGAGCCTTTACAGATAATGGCTGGAAGCATTAGTGACCGTGGCTGGACTCCCGACGGTAACGAAAACAATGGATTCAGCGTTCAGGAAGAAGAGGAGAATGGAGATTATGAATTCTAAATTCTATATAGCTAATACATTATAATTTTTGATTGTCGTTGAGCGCCTTGCAATGCAAATGCATCTGCAAGGCGCTTTCTTTGTATCAGGAGGGTGCATAATATTATAAATAAATATCGTAAATGCGTTGATAATCAACCGCTTACGAAGAGGCAATCCTGCGGCATTTCAAAAGGAGTCCTTTTGGGTTGCAAAAGGGTTCGTTTTGGGTTGCAAAAGGAGTCCTTTTGGTGAGTAAAAGGAGTCCTTTCAGAGTGCAAAAGGAGTCCTTTTCGGAAAACAAGGAAATCTTGATTGGAAAACAATGCAATCTTGATTGGAAAACAATGCAATCTTGAGTGCTTTTCTATTTGGATAGAACCGCAAATTGTAGGAGGTTATGGCGTCCTCGCCATAACCTGAGCAGTCAAACAACATTAACAATAAACAATGTCCTGATTTATTGCTCAGGCTACGGCGGGGACGCCATAGCCTCCTACTATATGCTTTTCAATACTCGCAGTTTAATCTTATTGTTCGTTACTACCATCCTTTTTCCACTCTTTCTCTAATTCCTCCCCCGTTCTAGCCCCATTCAAATACAAACAAATGTTAATCTTGTTCATAAATCCGTTGCTTCTGCGTTTATATATCAGAAAGCCTAAAGAATGAAAGACAAGGAGTTTGAACATATAGCACCAGTGCTGCGCCAACGCTCGGTAGACACAGCGCGCAGCCTCGGACTTGATGCCGACGATGCAGAGGATGTGGCGCAGGATGCGCTGCTGAGGCTGTGGTCGTTGCGCGGAGAGCTAAAGGTGGAGCGTGTTGAGGCCCTTGTCGTCACCGTGGCGCGCAACTTGTCGATTGACATTCACCGACGACGGCGCACCGTTCCTATGGACAGCCGCCCCATAATCGACGAACTCCACACCCAGCCCGACACGCTTATGGAGGTAGCCGACAATGAGCGGTGGCTAGAACAGAGAATGCAGGCACTGCCGTCAACGGAGTATCAGGTGCTGCATCTGCGTCAGGTGGAACGCAAGACCGACCAGCAGATAGCCGCAATACTCGGCATCGGCATCGCCTCGGTGCCAACGCTGCTCTCCCGGGCGCGTCGCAAACTGATGCAGGCAATGCTTGCACGGCAGCGTAAAGAGTAATCCCCGGCAGCGTAAAGAGTAATCCCCGGCAGCGTAAAGAGTAATTCGCAGCAGCGTAAAGAGTAATCCGCAAGATGAACAACCCCAATAAAATGAAAGCTATGCAAATACAGCAACTCATAGACAAATACATGAACGGACAGACAACCGTAGACGAGGAGCAGCTCATAGCGCGCTACTTCCGCAATGCTACCGACGTGCCCGACTCGCTGAAGCCCTACCGCGACATGTTCGCCTACTTCGACGATGGCATGCCCTTAGGCACTTTGCCCGAGTTTGACGGTTCTGCCGGGCAGGCAGACACTCGTGTTGCGCCCGACAGCAGCAAGGTTGTCGCTCCGCGCAGACACAGCCTTCGCATGGCAGCATGGTGGAGTGGGGCAGCGGCAGTGGCAGCAGCCGTGGCTCTGTTGCTGATAATGCATCGCCCGTCGGCACCCGTCCAGCCCATAGCATCGGCTGCAGTAGTGAGCGACACGTGCAGCACGTCTACAGGTGTTGAGGCTGAACAGAACGTCGTGACCGACTCCGTAAAGCTCAAGCCACAGCCCCAACGTCGTCGCCCAAGCGTACGCCGCCGCTACTACATAGCTCCGCCCAAAACCTATCTGGCGCACGCCGCCGCCACCGACAGCATCACGCACGAAGCCAATGCCAACGTGAACGGCTCTGCCACCGACTGCCTTGTAGCCATACATGAGTTGTCCGAGGCAGAGCGCCAGAGCATAGAGCACGACATAAGGGAGTCGCTCAGGCTTGTCGACGAGGTGCGCAACACGCTGCTTGCAGTAGATATGCTCAACCAAATCGACGACGAAGCCGCCGACGAACAGTATTGACATCGGATGAATAATATACTCGCATCGAATAAATACACCTAATAAAACATTGACGATTATGAAAAAGATATTCACAATGATCATCGCCCTTGCGCTCGTTCCGGCATTTGCGGCAGCGCAGACCACCATTGCACGCGTAGTGGAGCAGTTCAAGAAAGGTGCTGTTGAAGAAATTTCAACCTCCAAGGAAACCGACACCGACACCGACGGTAAGCAATGCGTTTATGAAAGAAATATATTTCTTGTGGCAAAGAACAGCGGCAAGTTCAAGCAGCTGATGGATGCCTTCAACGACGAGCAGTCAAATGCCTACACGGTGAACAAGCGTATGGCAGGCTATGACGGCTCTGCCAGTAAAATAGGTTACGGCAAGAATTCGGAAAAGTCGATAGTGTTTATGAAATATTCCGACCGCAACTACTTTGTGCTTTACTTTAAGGACCCTGCCGATTCGAAGCGTCGCACGTGCTATGCATTGGCATGGTATGAAGGCAAGAAGGACAAGAAGAATAAGGAAATGTGGTATGTAGACATCATACATGTATACAGTCTGAACCCCGAATACGTGAGGTCGCTGCCCAAGACCGTAACCAAGACCACTACCACCGTCAATTCCGACGACACCAACACGTCAATCACGATCAACTCCGACGGCACCATCATACGCTACGACCGCAACACGGGCAACAGCATTGTGTATCGTCCGCAGGACAACAAGAAGGCAAGCAGCATCGATGTGCCCATAAAGAACAGCGGCGACTTCATACAGCGGTTCAACGATCTGCGCACCGAGTATATACAGATGGTGCAGTTTGCCGGCAAGGACCAGACCTTCTTTGCCAACCGCATAATGCCGCCCGTCAACAAGATACTGCAGTTGTGTCGCGAGCACAAAAGTCTTCTGAAAAGCAACGAGCGCAATTCGTGCATGGGAATACTCGACGACATGAAGCAAAGCGCACGCGACAAGGGCATACGCGAAATGCTCAATCTCGCCCAGACGTATCTGGGCGGCAAGTAAGATTTCTCTCTCTATTAATATGAAATAATATAATCCCAGCCCTTCGGTTGTCGTGACGACAGTCGGAGGGCTTTTTCTTCGCAGTCAAAAGAGTTGTAATTGTAACGGAATGTTAACCATGTGAAAATGTTGTAAAAAAAAACAACTACTTGCCGAAATTATATTTATCTTTACAACTTCAAAACGGACGAAACCTAAAGGTAGCAATACGGCAACCTGAACTTATATATCGATTTATACATTTTAAAACTAATCATAAACAATCTCTTACAAGATGAAGAAAAACAGGACTATCCCATTGACATTGTTATTGTCAGCATTGGCAGCAACTCCTGCCGGTGCGAGTGCGGTTCCTGGTGCTTCGGCATCGGTCGTGCAGACCATGCAGCAGCAGACTTCCGCATGCAAAGGCGTCGTTAAGGACACTAATGGCGAGACACTCATTGGCGTCTCAGTAGTAGTGAAAGGAACAACCAACGGAACAGTGACCGGACTTGACGGCGATTTCGCCATCAATGGCGTGAAGAAGGGCAGCCGCCTCGTCGTGTCGTTCATCGGTTTTACTTCGCAGGAAGTGGTATGGAACGGCACACCGCTCAACATTACTCTTAAGGAAGACAACCAGACCCTCGACGAGGTGGTGGTTGTAGGTTTCGGTACACAGAAGAAGGAGAACCTCACAGGTTCTGTCTCGCAGGTGAAGATGAGCGAAGTGCTCGGCGACCGTCCCGTAACCAATGCCGCAGCAGCATTGCAGGGAGCCATGCCCGGACTCACCATCGGTGGCGGTACGGGTCCTGGACAAAGCAAGTCGTTCAACATCCGCGGTACGCTGTCAATCAACGGTGGCGGTCCGCTCGTGCTTATTGACAATGTAGAGGGCGACATCAGCCTGCTCAATCCCGACGACATCGAGAGCGTATCGGTATTGAAGGATGCCGCATCGTCAGCCATTTACGGTGCGCGCGCAGCCGGCGGTGTGATTCTCGTTACTACAAAACGCCCCAAGGACAAGTCAAAGCTCAACCTCAACTACAACTTCAACGTAGGTTGGGAACGCTCGCTCAACGTACTTGAGCAGTCGAGTCTGACCGAATATATCGATGCCTATCTTGAGGCAGGCTACACCAACTCTTACTGGGCAGGCAACGGCGACGTGGCCAAGTGGCGCGAGTATCTGCAGCAGTACAAGCAGAATCCGTCGTCGCTCAACACCGTCGGCGACGGCATCTATAAGGATGAGGACGGCCGTGTGTACTGGCTCAGCGAGAAGAACATGTACAAGCGCATCCTCACAACGGGCGCTCTGCAGAACCACAACGTATCAATCTCGGGTGGCAACGACCGCATACGCTTCCGTATGTCTGCAGGACTGAGCCGTGAGGACGGTCCGCTCATCACCAGCAAGGACAAGTACATGCGCAAGAACATTTCGGCTTTCGTCTCTGCCGATGTCAACAAGTGGTTTACACAGGAGGTGAACCTGCTCTATACCGATGCCGACAAGACCAATCCGGTGAACGTAGGCAACATGTCGGGATTCTACACCACACGTCTTGTAGGCTACTATCCCGAGGGCGACATACCCGGTTCGATACTCGGAATTGAGGACGACCTGCCCTCGCAGACACCGAGCAACATGCTCCGACTGGCTCCCGTATCACATCTGAATACAGCCGTAACGCGTGTCTCTACACGCTCTGTGTTCAAGCCGTTGAAGGACTGGACCATCACAGCCGAATACACCTTCGACAAGAAGGATGCCGACTCGCACTTCTATTCGGAGCGCTTCCGCTTTGCCGATGTGCAGCTGGCTGCCAAGTGGTCGGTAGAGTCAGGACAGGACTACTACAACATGCAGGACACACAGAAGCGCTACAATGCCTTAAACGTGTTCTCTAATTATGACCATCGTTGGGGCGACCACTCGTTCAAGGCTATGGCTGGTTTCAACCAGGAGAGCTATTCGTACAAGTCGTTCTATGCCCAAGTGAAGGGACAGACTACTCCGTCGGTACCTTCGTTTGCAGGCGGTTCGGGCGACAAGAGCATCACCGACGGCTATTCGGAGTATTCAATACGCAGCGGTTTCGCCCGTCTCAACTATGCTTTCAAGGACCGCTACCTGCTCGAGCTTAACGGCCGCTACGACGGATCGTCCAAATTCCCCAAGAACGACCGCTTCGGCTTCTTCCCGTCAGTGTCAGTAGGCTGGCGTTTGGGACAGGAGAAGTTCATGGAATGGTCGCGCACATGGCTCGACGACATCAAGCTGCGCGCCAGCTACGGTTCTATCGGCAACCAGAACATCAATCCTTATCAGTTCCTTTCGACCATGACCGTCAGCCCAAGCACCGTATGGCTCGACAAGAACGACAAGGTCAACGTAATATCTTCGCCGGGACTCATCAGCAGCAGCTTCACATGGGAGACCGTGAAGACCATCAACTTCGGTGTTGACGTTACGGCGCTGAACAACCGTTTGCAGATGACATTCGACTACTACAAGCGCCGCACCGACGGAATGCTTGCCGCCGGCATCGAGATACCGGGCGTTGTGGGTACATCGGCACCGCTTCAGAACATCGCCGACCTTTCGTCTGACGGCTGGGAACTCAATCTGACATGGCGCGACCGTATCGGTGATTTCGCCTACAACATCGGTTTCAACATCTACGACAATCAGGCTAAGATAAAGAAATTCAACAACGAGAGCGGAATTATTGACGGCCAGTACTACGTCGGACAGAAGCTTGGCGAGCTGTGGGGCTATGTTGGCGACGGCTACTATAGCATCGACGACTTCGTGATGGACGATGCAAAGCGTGGCGTATGGACTCTGAAGGAAGGCGTGACATCTATCCAGGGCTATTCTGTTCAGCCTGGTGACGTGAAGTTCAAGGACCTCGACGGCAACGGAGTGATCAATTCCGGCGCTGGCACATTAAGCGATCCGGGCGACCGTAAGATCATAGGCAACACTCGCGCACGCTATCAGTTCGGTGCCAACCTGGGTGCAAGCTACAAGGGATTCAGTCTCGACGTACGTCTGCAGGGCGTAGGCAAGCGCGACTACTGGCTCGGCGGCTCTTCAATATTCCCGTTTGCAGGTGCAGGTTCGGGCGATGCTGTGTTCCAGCCGCTCTTCTCTAACCAGACCGACTACTGGCAGGCAAAGAGCTATGATCCTGCCGATCCCGACTATATGGTTGCAAAGAACCCCAACGCCAAGTTGTTCCGCATCTACAACCAGGGCAACAACGTAGGTTCTAACACTCGTGTTAGCGACAAGTATCTGCAGAATGCAGCCTATCTGCGCGTCAAGAACATCACCCTCGGCTACACCTTGCCACGCAATTGGGTGAAGAAGGCGCTCATAGAGCAGGCACGCGTGTACGTCAGCATTGAAAACCTTGCCACTATCAGTGACCTGCCTAAGGGCTACGACCCCGAAGGCAACACCAGCAACAGTATTGTATGGGACTATCCTTACTATCGCACAATATCTGTTGGTGCCAACATCACATTCTAATAACACAACTATAAAAGCCTGAACAATGAATAATAAGATATTCGCCGCGGCAGCTCTTGCCGCAACACTCACGCTTACGGGGTGCAACGACGACTTTCTTGAGAAGACGCCTAAGACCGACCTGACCGAGGTCAACGCATTCCTTGAGTACGACAACTTCAAGGCGTTCATGTATCCGTGCTACGCCATGTTTACTGACACTAACATCCGCACCAACTTCAATAGCAGCGTTGTCAACTCGCAGTTCTACGGCGACTTCTACGGCGGACTCGTGACAAGCCGTGACAACAACAAGAACCAGTATGCCTATCGCACTGTGACGCAGACAACAACGGGCAACGGATGGAACTTTGACTATATACGACGCATCAATATCATGCTCTCGCATCTTGACGACGGCGTGCTTAAGGAGTCGGAAGCCAAGCATTGGCGCTCGGTAGGCTACTTCTTCAAGGCGTGGTGGTATATGGAACTCATCGACCGATTTGGCGATGTGCCTTGGATTGAGAACGTAATCAACGAGGAAAGTGGCGAAACTTACGGTCCGCGCACACCGCGTAAGGAAGTGGCACAGAAGATAGTGGAATGTCTGGAGTATGCCATCAACAACATTGGCGACTTCAACGACGGCGACAACACTATCTCTGCCGATGCCGCACGTGCCGCCTTGTCGCGCTTCCTGTTGCGCGAGGGCACATGGGCAAAGTATCATGGACTCGACGAACCGTATGAGGAGTACTTGAACAAGTGTCTCACCGTGTCGCAGGAACTCATGGCTAAGTATCCTACATTATATAATGGTACGGAGAATACGCCTGCATCGGGCTATGGTGAGATGTGGACTACCGAGGACCTGACCAATGTTCCGGGTGTAATCTTCTTCAAGCAGTATGTCGACGGCATACTGATGAACCGTGGCAACGACTACGAGCACATCGCAGCACATCACGAAGACGTGCCTCAGTACACTGTAGACATGTTCCTGATGAAGAACGGCAAGCCTATAGCCAACCCCAACTCGGGTTACAAGGGTGGTAAGGGCAAGGATATGTGGGACACATTCGCCGATCGCGACCCGCGTCTCTATCAGAACATACAGCCGCCTTACGTAGTAGTTCCTAACAGTGGCAATGTCGACGGAGTCAATCTGTTCAAGTCGTGGCGCTACGCCAAGGCTGGCGACGTGATTGAGGGTCACACCGTAACTGCCGAGGAGGCTGCCAAGTATCGCACATACATGGACTATCTCGGTGCCAATACGCAGTGTCTGCGTGGCGGTACGTTCGGCGGAACGGGTATGAAGCGAGTGCCAGGACAGAACTGGGGAGCGTCGCTTACGAAGAACAGTCCTAACCTGACCGACAACTCTACAACTGCCTACATGCGTTGCCGCACAGGCTACTACACCTGGAAGCACTACGACATGTGGGAGTTCTCTACTGGTTCAAGCTCATACTGTACAGCCGACAAGCCTATATTCAAGATTGAAGAGGTGCTGCTCAACTATGCTGAGGCAGCTTGGGAACTCGGCAGATTCGACCAAAGCGTAGCCGACAAGACCATAAACAAGTTGCGCGACCGTTCGGGTGTGGCACATATGGTTGTTGCCGACATCAACGACAGTTTCGATCCTAACCGCGACAAGGGCGACGCTCCTTGGTGGACAGGCAATGGCGGCAAGTTCGGCAACTACAATGTCAACCCCGTATTGTGGGAGATTCGCCGCGAACGTCAGATAGAATTGTTCGGTGAAGGATTTGCTTTCTACGACGTTCGTCGTTGGGCAAAGGCTGCTTATTACGTCAATCGTCAGCCGTGCGGTATGTGGATTACTGCTACCGACAATCCTTATGGCACAAAGGGCAGCAAGTACTCTGGCTCGTTTGTCAACTATGAAGAGATTCAGAATGCCGGTAAGTCAGTAGGCGAGCCCAATTCTACTGGCTCAGGATGGATATATACCTATCCGAGTCCGCTCGATGCAGGTGGCGGATGGCTTGACACTTACTATCTGATGATGGTACCGACCAAGCAGATTGCGCTCAATCCCCAGCTTTCGCAGAATCCGGGCTACAACGAGTTGTTCGGACTTGGCAAGTAAACATTGATACGTAAAGCCCTACCCCCTTGCCCCTCTCTCAGCGGAATAGAGGTAAGGAGGTAGGGACTTTTTTATGTCGTTCTCGACAAAAATCATTAACTTTGCAACTGAAAACAAACAACAATCGATATGAACAAATCTCTTCTATTAGCCTCGGCAGGCATTGCTTGCGTGCCAACGCTGCTTGCGGCTAAGACAGCAAAGACCGCTAAGGCCAACGACCCGACACGCCCCAACATCATATTTATATTGTGCGACGACATGGGATATGGCGACCTTGCATGCTATGGACAGCCCTATATCTCTACGCCCAACATCGACCGCATGGCAAGCGAGGGCATGCGCTTCACTCAGGCATACGCCGGTTCGCCCGTGTCGGCACCTTCGCGCGCTACCATTATGACCGGTCAGCACTCCGGACACTCGCATGTGCGTGGCAACAAGGAGTATTGGTCGTACAAAAATACCGTGAAGTATGGCGACAACGTCGATTTCGCCGTTGTAGGTCAGGAGCCTTACGACCCTGCCCATAAGATTCTGCCCGAAATGCTCAAGGACCGCGGCTATCGCACAGGCGTGTTCGGCAAGTGGGCAGGAGGTTATGAAGGTTCGGCTTCAACACCCGACAAGCGTGGCATCGACGAGTTCTATGGCTACATCTGCCAGTTCCAGGCTCACCTGTATTATCCCAACTTCCTCAACCGCTTCTCGCGTTCGCAGGGCGATACAGCCGTTGTGCGTGAGGTGATGGAGGAGAACATCAAGTATCCGATGTTTGGCAAGGACTACTTCAAGCGCACCCAGTACTCGGCACGTATGATACACGACAAGGCTTTGGAGTGGATTGACAGTCAGGATGCCGAGCATCCGTTTGTAGGCTTCTTCACCTACACTCTGCCCCATGCCGAGCTGGCTCAGCCCGACGACCAGATACTCGAAGGCTACAAGAAGAAGTTCTTCGTCGACAAGACTTGGGGCGGACAGGAAGGCTCGCGCTATAATCCCGTGGAGCATACACATGCCCAGTTCGCCGGAATGATAACCCGTCTGGACTCGTACGTAGGTGAAGTGATGGCCAAACTGAAAGAGAAGGGACTCGACAAGAACACTCTCGTCATCTTCACAAGCGACAACGGACCTCACGAGGAGGGCGGTGCCGATCCCGAATACTTCGGTCGCGACGGCAAACTGCGCGGATTGAAGCGCCAGTGTTACGAGGGTGGCATACGCATTCCGTTCATAGCATGGTGGCCGGGACGCATTCAGGCTGGCACAACAAGCGACTTGCAGTTCGCTTTCTACGACCTTATGCCTACGTTCTGCGACATTGCCGGTGTGAAGAACTTCCGCAAGCGTTACACCAACCGTGCCCTGCCAGGCGACGGTTTCGACGGCATCAGCATCGCGCCGACACTCCTGGGCAAAGCCGACAAGCAGCAGCTGCACGACCATCTGTACTGGGAGTTCCACGAGACCGATCAGATTGGTGTGCGCCGAGGCGACTGGAAACTGGTAGTAGTAAAGGGTAAGCCACGTCTGTACAATCTTGCCAACGACCTGCACGAGGACATTGACGTGTCAGACAAGCATCCCGAAATCGTCAGCCAGCTCATCGACGTAATCAAGAAGGAGCATACCGACAACCCGATGTTCAAGGTTACGTTGCCATATTAATAACAGGCGAACCCTATATATATAATAGGTGTATCCTATATATATAATAGGTGAACCATGTCAAGCGCCCCATAAGGCAGGCATTGTATGTTAATGCTTCCTTATGGGGCGTTTTTTTGAAGTCACGCCATCTCACCATCTCACCATCCCAACTTTCATATCCAGCCGTTAATTTGCATTAACGCCCGAAATAAAGTCGGAAGAAAATGCACCCAATTGGATTTTTATTGCTAAATTTGCACGCAATAAATTTTTAAGTTATATGTCATCATTTGTTGCTGATAAAATTGTAATGGACGGTCTCACTTACGATGACGTCCTTCTTATCCCCGCTTATTCAGAGGTACTGCCCAAAACGGTAGAGTTGAAAACCAAGTTCTCTCGTAACATCAGTCTGAATGTGCCTTTTGTCACAGCAGCCATGGATACCGTGACAGAGTCGGCTATGGCTATTGCCATTGCACGCGAAGGCGGTATTGGTGTTATTCACAAGAACATGTCAATCGAAGACCAGGCGCGTCAGGTTGCCATCGTTAAGCGTGCCGAGAACGGCATGATCTACGATCCGGTGACTATCCGTCGTGGCAAGACAGTAAAGGATGCTCTCGACATGATGGCCGAGTATCACATCGGAGGTATCCCCGTTGTTGACGAAGAGTGCCATCTCGTAGGTATCGTTACTAACCGCGACCTTCGCTTTGAGCGTCATCTCGACAAGCTCATCGACGACGTGATGACAAAAGAGAACCTCGTTACAACCCACATCAAAACCGATCTTTCGGCTGCTGCCGATATTCTCCAGTCAAACAAGATTGAGAAGTTGCCAGTTGTTGACAGTGAAAACCACCTCGTAGGTCTTATCACTTACAAGGACATCACTAAGGCTAAGGACAAGCCAATGGCTTGCAAGGACGAGAAGGGTCGTCTGCGTGTAGCAGCCGGTGTAGGTGTGACAGTAGACACACTCGACCGTATGAGCGCACTCGTTGAGGCTGGTGCCGATGCAATCGTTATCGATACAGCTCACGGACACTCTAAGTACGTTATCGAGAAGTTGCGCGAGGCTAAGGCTTCATTCCCCAATGTCGACATCGTTGTAGGTAACGTGGCTACCGGTGAGGCTGCCCGTATGCTCGTAGACAATGGTGCTGACGCCGTTAAGGTAGGTATTGGCCCGGGCTCTATCTGTACAACACGTGTCGTAGCAGGTGTAGGCGTTCCGCAGCTCAGCGCTGTTTACGACGTGTACTCAGCTCTGCAGGGCACAGGAGTGCCTTTGATTGCTGACGGTGGATTGCGCTATTCAGGCGATATCGTTAAGGCTATTGCCGCTGGCGGTAGCTCGGTTATGATCGGTTCGCTCGTTGCAGGTACCGAGGAGAGCCCCGGTGACACCATCATCTTCAACGGACGTAAGTTCAAGAGCTATCGTGGTATGGGTTCGCTTGAGGCTATGGAGAACGGTTCAAAGGACCGATACTTCCAGGCAGGAACCAAGGACGTGAAGAAGCTCGTGCCGGAAGGCATTGCCGGACGCGTACCTTACAAGGGAACAGTGCAGGAAGTTATCTATCAGCTTATCGGTGGTTTGCGCTCAGGTATGGGCTATTGCGGTGCCGGAACTATCGAGGCTATGCACAATGCCAAGTTCACACGCATCACCAATGCTGGTGTGCTTGAGAGCCATCCGCACGACATCACCATCACAAGCGAGGCTCCTAACTACTCACGTCCGCAGTAATAGCTGCAACGTGTTGAATCAAACGACGCTACGCCCATCACGATTTTGGGCTACAGCATAAAAGGCAATGGCCTGTGTAGATGTCTGTATCAGACAACTGCACAGACCATTGCTTTCACCGATTTAAATATAACGCAAATTCAACGGATATAATCCGAGTTAACAAGATGAATATAAAAACACTGTTGGTTGCTATGTCGCTCACGGCAGGCAGCGCTTTTGCCCAGACCGCCGACCCGATAATAATGACCATCGGTGGCAAGAACATCACACGGTCGGAGTTTGAGTATGCATACAACAAGAATGCCGCTGAAACAACGATAGACAGAAAAAGCATAGAAGAATATGTCGATCTGTTTGTCAACTACAAGCTTAAGGTCATTGCAGCCGAGCAGGCTGGCATTGACACTACAGCCGCATTCCGCAAGGAATTTCTCATGTATCGCGACCAGCAGGTACGCCCTACGTTCATCGTCGACGACGACATAGAACGCGAGGCGCGTAACATCTACAAGCAGACACAGACACGAATCGATGCCGAAGGGGGAATGGTGCATCCGCAGCACATTCTTGTGGCGCTGTCGCAGCAGGCTGATGCCAAGCAGCAACGGGCAGCATCGCTTAAGGCAGATTCTATATATAAAGCCCTGATTGGCGGGGCTGACTTCGCCGACATGGCGCGCCGGATGTCCGACGATAAGGGTTCGGGCATGCGGGGTGGCGACTTGTCGTGGATACAACGAGGACAAACAATAAAGGAATTTGAGCAACAGGCTTTCGCTCTGAACAAGGGCGAGATATCGAAGCCATTCCTTTCGCCATACGGCTATCATATTGTGAGAGTCGTAGACAAGCGAAACTTCTTCCCATACGACTCCGTTCGTGCCGACATAAGGCGGTTTATAGAGAGTCGCGGACTGCGTGAGCGCATCATTTCGGCTCGTATCGACTCTATAGCCAAGTTGTCCAAGCCGACACTCACACCCCAGCAGGTGATAGATCGTCGTGCAGAAGAACTCATGAAAGGTTCGACCGAGATGGGTGGATTGATACGCGAGTATCACGACGGACTCCTGCTGTACGAGATTTCTAACCGTACTGTATGGGAACGTGCCGCTAACGACACTCAGGCTCAGCAAGCATTCTTCAAGAAGAATCGCAAGAAATATGCGTGGACGGAACCGCGATTCAAGGGAGCGGCATTCTATACACGCAATCAGCAGGATGCTGAGGCAGTAAGAAAATTGCTGCGCAGCATGCCGTTCGACAAATGGACGGAGGCGCTTAAGACTCATTTCAACGATTCTACCGAGCGCATTAAGGCAGTTGTAGGCATCTTTGCCAAGGGCGACAATGCCACAGTAGACCGCGCAGAGTATGGCATCGACAAGACAGAAGCAACCCCGGCTGACAATAATATATATAATGTGGAGGGCACATTCGGCAAGATGATAAAGCGTCCGCAGGCTTATACCGACGTGCGCGAACTTGTTGTGTCCGACCTTCAGGAGCAGCTCGAACATAAATGGGTGGCTGAATTGCGACGCAAGTATGCTGTGCATGTCAACCGCGAGGTGCTGGCTACGGTCAACAAGCATTAGACTGCGGCAACTGAAATCGTATAAAGAATAATCAATAAAGGTTATATTGATAATCATTAAGATTATAGAGAGTAATCATAAAGATATAGAATAAAACAAAAAGAGATAGATGAAAAAATCAAAATCAATATTGATAGCTATTGCAGCTGTATTGCTGTGTGCTGGCATAGGAGCCAATGCGCAGCGTGGCAAGGGTCTTGTGATTGATGCAAAGTCGCAGCCCGACACATCGGCAGTAGCCATTTCAGACACGGCACAGAGCCGTGCTGTGGATGCCGACTTCAAGGCTCCCGAGCATAGTGTGGTTGATGAGGTGATTTGGGTGGTAGGCGATGAGCCTATACTTAAGTCGGATGTCGAGATGACACGACTCCAGGGTGAGGCCGAGGGAGTGACATGGCATGGCGATCCCGACTGCGCCATACCCGAGCAGATAGCCGTTCAGAAACTCTTCCTGCATCAGGCTGAGATTGACTCAATACAGGTTACCGAGAGCGAAATTGCCCAGAACATCGACATGCAGATAAATCGCTGGATACAGCAGGCCGGTTCGAAGGAGAAGCTTGAGGAATACAAGAAGATGAGCGTTGCTCAGATGCGTTCGCAATTGCACGACGACTTCCGCAACAACCAGCTCATACAGCAGATGAAGGAGAAGCTTGTGAGCGACATTTCGGTTACACCTTCTGACGTGCGCAACTATTTCCGCGACATGCCAGAGGACAGTATCCCCTTCGTTCCTACAGAAGTAGAGGTTGAGATAATCACCCGTCAGCCGCAGATTGACCAGGAAGAGATAAATAGAGTAAAGAACGATTTGCGCGATTATACCGACCGTGTCAACAAGGGCGAGACATCTTTCGCCACATTGGCACGTCTTTATTCTGAGGATCCGGGCTCGGCTCGTCAGGGAGGAGAGATGGATTACGTAGGACGCGGAATGCTCGACCCTGCCTTTGCAAGTGTAGCCTTCAACCTGACCGACCCCAAGAAGATTTCGAAGATTGTAGAGTCGGAGTATGGATTCCACATCATCCAGCTCATCGACAAGCGTGGCGACAAGATCAAGGTGCGCCACATACTGCGCGTTCCGCGCGTTTCGCCCGAGGCTGTTGACTCTATGCGTACACGTCTCGACTCGCTTGCAACCGACATACGTGCTGCAAAGGTGACTTTCGAGGAGGCTGCCCAGGTGGTATCTGACGACAAAGACACACGCAACAACCACGGACTCATGTCGTACAACGGACAGGACGGACGCACATCAAAGTTCCAGATGAAGGACCTTCCTACCGAAGTGGCTCGCGAAGTGGAGCACATGGAAGTGGGCGATGTAAGCAAGGCGTTCCAGATGATAAACGAAAAGGGCAAGACCGTAGCTGCCATTGTCAAGCTGAAGAGCCGCACTCCTGCCCACCGCGCCTCCATTACCGAAGACTATCAGGTGATGAAGAACGTGGTATTGCAGAAAGAACGCGCCGACTTCCTCCACCAGTGGGTGGTCAACAAGATAAAGACCACATACGTAAAGATGAACGACCGCTGCAAGAAGTGCAAGTTTGAGTATGAGGGATGGATCAAATGATCCGATTATGCTTTAAAAAGCTTATTGTTTAATGGTAATGAATGAAAATAATTCTATAAAAATGAAATGGCATAGAATCGTCGTTCTGACGGTTCTATGCCTTTTTGGCTTTAGCCTGATGGCAACATTGGCGGCTCCATACAAAAAGAAGAAGCGTCCGAAAACAGACGAACGCGTGTATCTTGTACATGCCGACGAGTTGAGTTACGACCAATGGGGAGCCGTGCCTGGGGCCCAGATACTCAAGGGCAAGGTACATTTTACGCACGCCGGATCGCAACTATGGTGCGATAGCGCCTACTTCTTTCAGGTGGAGAACTCGGTTGAGGCATTCGGACACGTGCGCTTCACGCAGGGCGACACCCTCTCGCTCACGTGCGACCATGCCGACTACAACGGAGCAGAGCAGATGATGCACGCCCGCAAGAACGTCGTGCTGAAGCATCGCAAGCAGACCCTCTATACCGACTCGCTCGACTACGACCGCATGTACAGTCTTGCCTACTTCTTCGAGGGCGGCAAACTGGTTGACGGCAAAGACCGTCTCGTGAGCGACTGGGGCGCATACAGCACGGCAACGCGCGAGGCTTCGTTCTATTATGGAGTCGAGATGTTCTCGGGCAAGAACCATATCACCACCGACACCTTGCATTACGACACGCGCACGCAGATAGCCCACGTCGTAGGTCCGTCGACTATCAAGTCGAAGGGCACGATAATCCACACCACCGATGCCTACACCAACTCACGCACCGACCGTTCGCAGCTGTTCGGACGTTCTACCATTGTCGACGGCGACAAGACCATTACGGGCGACTCGCTATTCCACGACAACTCAAACGGAGACAACGAGGGATACGGCAACGTGATATATATCGACAAGAAGAGCAAGAACGAGATGCGCGCCAACCGACTCTTCTACAACGAGAAGACCGGATACGGATATGCCACCGACCGCGCCCTGCTGCTCGACTATTCGCAGCGCGACACCTTATGGATGCATGCCGACTCGATGAAGATATACACCTTCAACATCAATACCGACTCGGTATATCGCAAGGTGCACGCCTTCCCGCATGTGCGTGCCTACCGTCAGGACGTTCAGGCGGTGTGCGACTCGCTCGTGTTCAACTCGCTCGACTCGTGCATGACAATGTATCGCGACCCGATAGCATGGAATCTCAACCGCCAGATACTTGGCGAAGAGATAAAGGTGTACTTTGCCGACTCAACCGTTCGCAAGGCTGAGGTCATTGAACAGGCATTGTCAGTAGAGCAGGTCGACGCTAAGGACCACTTCAATCAGGTGTCGTCGAAGCGCATGGACGCCTATTTCACCGACGGAGCGATGCGCCGGACGGATGCCATAGGCAACGTGATGACCATATATTATAATCGTGACGAGAAGGACTCTGTGCTCACCGAGCTGAATTATCTCGAAACCGACACCATGCGAATGTTCATGTCTGCCGACCGACAGCTTGAACGTATATGGGCATCGAAGGCCACCGGCACTATGTATCCTATCACTCAGGTGCCGCCCGACAAGTTGCGACTGCCCTCATTCGAGTGGTTTGACTATATACGTCCGCTCGACAAGAACGACATTTTTGAATGGCGAGGCAAGAAGAGCGGCTCACAACTCAAGAAGATACAGCGACGCGAAGCACCGCTGCAAAGGTTTGATTGATAGTCGGTTAGCTTCATGTAAAATTACTGTGCAGCCCTTTTGACTTGCATGTGTAATCTTTTTGTTTTGCAAAAGGACTACATTTGCAATGCAAAAGGGCTCCTTTTGTATGCTAAAAGGACTCCTTTTGCACTCCAAAAGGACTCGTTTTGAATGCCAAAAGGACTCCTTTTGAATAGCCGCCCGATTCAGTCCTAAAATGAATACGTTATCATAGGCAGATGAATACGTTATCGTTGGCAGATGAAAACGTTATCATATTAACTTGCAATCTTGAGCTTATAATAAGTAACAGTTCTGAATTATCATTACATATCCAATAGTCGGATGAACCATAAACCATTCCATATAAAATAAAAACGTCTTTCATTATGTATTTCTTCAATCGCCGTCCACGCGGATTTCACTATACCATGCGCTTCAGCAACGAGCGTCGCGACCTCCTGGACGAGCTTCGTCGGGGCGTATCGCCTGAAGTTCTGGCGCAGCGTTCGCTACAGAATGACGACTCACAGAACGGAACCGCAAGGCGCAGACGCAGCACGCGCGGCCTGTTTCTTGCTGCAGGAGTCATGATTGTAGTAGTGCTGCTACTGCTTTTGGCAGCCATTTTGCTGCTGATGTAACAGGCGGCAAAACAGAAGAAAGTGCTGCCTACAGTTTGCTTTTATGATAAAAATGCTTATATTTGCAACTAAAGTAAAGATTCAGTTGCAATAATAGCACACAACACGTAAAACCTATGAGCGATATAATACAACTGTTGCCCGATTCGGTGGCAAATCAGATTGCGGCAGGCGAGGTGATACAGCGTCCCGCAAGCGTCATTAAGGAACTCGTCGAAAACTCTATCGATGCCGGAGCTACGTCCATCCAGGTGGTGTGCGTTGACTCCGGACGCACCTCAATACAGGTTATCGACAACGGCAAGGGCATGTCCGAGACCGACGCCCGACTCTCGTTCGAGCGCCATGCCACAAGCAAGATACGCCATGCCGACGACCTCTTCAATCTGCATACTATGGGATTTCGCGGCGAGGCACTCGCTTCGATAGCGGCTGTGGCACAGGTTACGCTCAAGACACGTATGGCCGACGACGACCTGGGCACACAGTTGTCGCTGGCTGGGTCGCGTTTTGTCTCGCAGGAGGCGTGTTCGTGTGCCGTAGGCAGCAATTTCCTCATCGAAAACCTCTTCTACAACGTTCCAGTGAGGCGCAAGTTCCTCAAGTCGAACGCCACCGAGCTCAACAATATCGTCACGGCATTCGAGCGTATCGCCCTCGTCAATCCCGACGTGGCGTTCTCGCTCTACAACAACGACAACGAGCTCTACAATCTGAAGGCCTCAGGCTTGCGCCAGCGCATAGTCGACGTGTTCGGCAAGAAAATCAATCAGCACCTCCTGCCCATCGATATTGACACCACAATGTGCAAGCTCACGGGATTTATCGGAAAACCCGAGTCGGCACGACGCAAGGGGGCGCGCCAGTACTTCTTCGTCAATGGCCGCTACATGAAGCATCCCTACTTTCACAAGGCGGTGATGACAGCCTACGAACGACTCGTGCCCGAAGGCGACCAGGTGCCCTATTTCATCTACTTTACGGTCAAGCCCGAAGACATCGACGTAAACATACACCCCACGAAGACCGAGATAAAGTTTGAGAATGAGCCTACTATATGGCAGATACTTGCCGCTGCCGTGAAGGACGCAGTCGGAATGTTCAGCGATGTGACAGCCATTGAGTTCGACACCGAGGGCCAGCCCGACATACCGGCACTCGGAACCATGGACGAAGTGCGTGCCCCAAAACTGCAGTACAATCCCTCGTACAATCCATTCAACGAACCCTCGCCACGCCGTTCGGCTCCGTCAGAGTGGGAAAGCATGTTCGAAGGGCTCGAAACCGGCTCTTCGCGCCAGCGCCAGACATCGCTCTTCGACGGCGGCAACGACATGATTATAGGCTCAAAAGCCAATCGCAGCATCACCGATACGATGCCCGACATACCCGACCTGCAGCCCGTTGCATCGGCAGCCAGCGTCGCTCCGAATCCCGAACCCATCCCGATAGCATCCCGAATGACTGCTACAGACGAACCGTCGTCGCCGTCGTCGTCGCCCATCGAGGACAAGTCGCCCGTACATTATCAATATAAGGGGCAGTATATAATGACCGCTGTGAAGTCGGGACTTATGATTATAGACCAGCATCGTGCCCACATGCGCATCCTCTACGAGCGATATACCGAGCAGATCAATGCCCACAAGTCAGCCACACAGAAACTGATGTTTCCCGAAACGGTACAGTTCGCCCAGTCGGAAGACGTGGTCATGCAGCAGCTGTTGCCCGATCTGAAGTTGGCAGGCTTCGACATGAGCGAGCTTGGAGGCGGAGTGTACTCCATATGTGGCGTACCCTCGGGATTGGACGGACTTGACTACGTCTCGCTCGTGCAGGATATCGTGGCCTCGGCAGCCGACAATACCAGCTCGGCGCTCGACCATGCCGCGCACACCGTAGCCCTATGTCTGGCGCGAAGTGCAGCCGTGGCATACGGACAGGTGCTCGGCAACGACGAGATGGAGAACATAGTCAACGACCTCTTTGCCTGCTCCAACTTCAATTACGCACCCGACGGCAGCAAGATACTCTCCATCCTGAAGCAGACCGAAATACAGCGCATGCTAGGATAGGCACGGGTGGTCGAAAGCTCGCAATACTGATAAAAAGCTGTTGCAGCCCATAACGTGACTGTTCTCAGTCCGTAACGTAGCTATTATGGCATAAAATAATGTCTTTGGCGTAAAATATTAACATTCAATTAGATAAAAACGGAAGTAAAACTGTTCGTTATTTATCTTTTTTAGCCATAATGACAATATTTTTGTCAAAATAGTGCGGTTATTTAGTTTTTATTAGTAACTTTGCCGAAAAATAAGGGGGTATAATGCCCTTTAGCTAAATTTCAATAGGAAAAATTGGTATATAATTTGATTGTTAAATAATAAAGGTTATGAAAAAGTTATTTATTGTTTTGGCAATGTGTGGTCTCACAATGGGCTCAATGGCTCAGGAGACAACAGATCCTGTACAGAAGTACAGCGTTGCAACAAACTCATTCTGGAGCAACTGGTTTATTCAGGTAGGTGCAGATTGGAACGCATTCTACTCAAACGAAGAGCATGGACAGGGTCTTGCACGTAGTCCGTTCAAGAGCTTCCGCGCTACTCCGGGCTTCTCATTGGCTATCGGTAAGTGGTTTACACCGGGTCTTGGTCTTCGCACTAAGTTCTCTGGCGTTTGGGGCCGCACTGTAGTAGACGAGAACAAGCACTCTAATAAGACTTGGACACTCAACGAGAACGTTCTCTTCAACCTCAGCAACATGCTCTACGGCTACAACCCGACACGCGTTTGGAACTTCGTTCCTTTCGTAGGTGCTGGTATCAACCGTAACTGCGACGCCAACTGCTATTCTATGAACCTCTCTGCAGGTATCCTCAACACATTCCGCGTAAGCAAGCACGTAGGTATCAATCTCGAGCTCGGCTGGAACTGGGCTGAGAGCGACTTCGACGGCGTTTCATACAGCAACTACGGTGGCCGCGTTTGGGATAGCCACGACAACAAGTTCTACGCTGAAGTTGGTCTTACATTCAACCTTGGCAAGGCTACTTGGGACAAGACTCCTGACGTAGACGCTATCAAGGCCCTCTCACAGAGCCAGATCGACGCCCTCAACGCACAGCTCAACGACGCTAACGCTGAGAACGCTCGCCTGAAGAACCTCCTCGCTCAGAAGAAGGATGAGCCAGCTCCTGTTGCTAAGAACTACAGCAACACTCCGATGTCTGTATTCTTCAACATCAACAAGGCTACTGTAGCTTCACGTAAGGACCTCGTTAACATAAAGTCACTTGCTGAATTCGCTAAGGAGAACAACTCTAACCTCGTTGTAACAGGTTATGCTGACAGCGCTACAGGTTCTGCAGCTTACAACCAGAAGCTCTCTGAGCGTCGTGCTGAGACCGTAGCTAACGAGCTCGTTAAGATGGGTGTTAGCCGCGACAATATCTCAACAGAAGGCAAGGGTGGTGTTAAGGACCTCTCACCGGTTTCTTACAACCGTCGTGCTACTGTTAAGCTCGCTGACTAATCAGCAACGCTTGGCGATTGCATAGGTAATCGTAAAAAAACAAACAATATGGGTGCTTTCCGCAAGGAAGGCACCTTTTTTTATGTCCTTAGGCTTTATAAAAGGTTGGTTTACGCTCCATAATTGAAAAAAGATATGTAAATTTGCGTAAAATAAATCAACATTCGAATGAGATACTTTCAAATGATGCGCCGATTCGTGGCTCTTGTGTCCGAACCGCTGCGTTGCAATGCCCCGTTTTTCGTGTTCATGTATGTCCTTGGATGTATATGCGCCTGGGCCACATTGCCTGATGTTCGAGGAGCCCATCTGTACAAGAACCTGTTTCCCGAACTCTTTCTCGATGTCTATGTGCTTGCCTTGGTGCTCACGTTGCTGCCCCGTCGTGTGCGCCCATGGGTGCGTGGCATATTCTATTTTATATTATATGTGGTGGCATTGGTCGACGTCTATTGCTTCGTCAAGTTCAATTCGTCGCTCACTCCGACCATGCTGCTGCTCGTAGGCGAAACCGACACGCGCGAAGCAGGCGAGTTCTTGCGCTCATGTGTGTCGCCCGACATATTGTTCAGCAACGTAGGTTGGGTGGTGTTGCTTATGTTCATCCATCTGCTTGTAGCGTTGCAGCTGCGCTTTCCTCACTTCGTTCCGAAGAACTGGTGCCGGTTGTTCCGGTCGTTGCTCGACCGTCTTGGGCTGATGCTTAAACGCGTGCGCCCCGTTAGTCAATGGACTGTGTTACTATTGCTTGTTGGTTCGATGGTATCAAGCTCTCACAACAAGGCAGCCTTTATCAAGTTGATGTCGGGCCGTACAATAGGCGAAGTGGAGCATACACTTACAGAGAAGGATAAAGCCAACCTTTACCAGCCGATTTACCGTCTGGCATTCAGTATCTACGCCAATACGCTCACCGCAAAGCAGGTTGACCGCCTTGTAGCGAGGGTCGACAAGGCGCGCGTCGATTCTTGTTCGTTCCGCTCGCCCAACATCGTTCTGATTATAGGCGAGAGTTACAACCGCCATCACTCGGCACAGTATGGTTACTGTATGCCAACAACGCCACGCCAGCAGAAGCTCGAGAAGCAGGGCCGATTGGTGAAATACACCGACGTAGTGAGCCCCTGGAACCTCACGAGCTTTGTCTTCAAGCACATCTTCTCGCTCTATACAGTAGGCGACAAGGGCGAGTGGTGCGACTATCCGTTGTTCCCTGCCGTGTTCCGTAAGGCAGGTTATCATGTCACATTCATCACAAACCAGTTCCTACCGAAAGCCGGTGAGGCGGTGTACGACTTCAGTGGCGGCTTCTTCTTGAACAATCCGAAGCTGAGTGCGGCACAGTTCGACACCCGCAACACCAAGTTGCACGAGTTTGACGAAGATTTGCTCAAGGATTACGACGAACTTAAGGGTCAGAACGGCGACAACAACCTCATCATTTTCCACCTTTTGGGTCAGCATGTGGCCTATCGCCAGCGCTCACCGAGAAATCGCAAGCACTTCCACGGCGACGATTACAAGGAACTGAAGCCCAATCTCAACGCCCGCGAGCGCCAGATACTCGCCGACTACGACAATGCCATACTCTACAACGACTCAGTCGTGACCGAGATAGTGAAGAAGTTTGAGAACGACGACGCCATCGTCATCTACGTTCCCGACCACGGCGAGGAGTGTTATGAGGGCGATATGCACTTCTTCTGTCGCATGCACTCAGCCAAGGTAGACGCCCGTCTGGCTCACGCCGAATTTGATATACCTATGTGGATATGGTGTTCGCGCAAGTACATACGCCGCCGTCCGGAAATATTCCGGGAGATAATGTCGTCGCGCAATCGTCGTTATATGACCGACGCGTTGCCCCACATGCTACTCTATCTTGCCGGAATATCATGTCCCGAATATCAGGAACGGCTCAATTTGCTGTCGCCTCACTATGACGAGACACGTCCACGAATACTCAAGAATTCAGCCGATTACGACAAACTGAATTAGGAATTAGGAGTTGTGAATTAGGAATTAGGAGTTAGGAATTAGGAATTTGTCGGCTGTGCCGATTACGAATTACGAATTAAGAATTTTGTAATTCACAATTCCAAACTCGTAATTCGTAATTCGTAACTCGTAATTCCTAAATAAAATAATTCGTAATTCGTAACTCGTAATTCGTAATTCCTAAATAGAATAACTCGTAACTCGTAACTCCTAATTCGTAATTCAACAATATGCTCACTCGTACAGAATGTTCCGCATTGCGTGGACTCGCCATCATAGGGATTTTCCTTCACAACTATTGCCATTGGCTTGGCTTTGCCGTGAAGGAGAACGAGTACACGTTCACTATATCTAAGAGTTCGCAGCTCATTCAGGCTATTATGTCGCCCGACTGGAATCTGCCTGTCCATCTGTTATCGTTCTTCGGCCATTACGGCGTGCCCGTCTTCCTTTTCTTGTCAGCCTACGGACTCGTGATGAAGTATGAGAACCGTGGCGGACGCAAACCGTCAGCCAGGCAGACCGCCTTCCTGCCCTTCGTAGGCCACCATTACGCGAAGCTTTTCAAGATGATGATAGTAGGATTCGTCATCTTCACAATGGTAGATGCCATCACTCCGGGCCGTCACAACTATCACGTGATGGACATACTCGGCCAGTTGTTCATGTTCAACAATATGATGCCCGACCCCGATCATGTCATCTGGCCCGGACCATACTGGTTCTTCGGACTCATGATGCAGCTCTACATAGTCTATCGTCTGCTGCTTTGGCGCAAGGGCGACATCTTCCCTTTGCTGCTTATTGTGGCATGTTGGGCAATGCAGGCATTCTGCGACCCCGAGGGCGACACCCTCAACCGCGTGCGCTACAACTTCATGGGCGGCGTGCTTCCGTTCTGTGCCGGACTGCTCTATGCCCGTCATGGCAAGCCGATGAGCCACGCCTTCTGGGTGACGCAGACCATAATAAGCGTAGTACTCGTCTTCTTCTTCAGCTTCAACTTCCAGTTGTGGTTGTGGGCACCGCTCTTCGTGTGCTCCGCATCGGTAGGAATAGCCAAGCTCACGCCAGCCAAAATCAACAAGTGGATAGCCTGGATGGGAGGCATATCAGCCGCCCTCTTCGTGCTTCACCCCATCACCCGTAAGATATTCATACCCATATCGCGCCACGGCGACGTATATACCGGCTTGCTGCTGTATATAGTTGCATCAGTAGCATTGGCGTGGTTCTATCATAACTTCAAGTTGCGCAATGAAGATACCAAGCATTGAATTAGCCAACATATCACGCTTTCGCGCTGAGCAGATGGGAGCCGCGATGCTCTTCGTCATACTCTTTCATGTTGCACTCGACCGTGGCGACCCGTTCTACGGATTGCGTCGGTGTGGCAATGTGGGTGTCGACATATTCCTCTTTTTAAGTGGAGTGGGGCTGTGGTTTTCGTGGATGAAGACACCCGACGTGCTTCGGTTCTACCGTCGTCGCCTCTTGCGCATCGTGCCGACATGGATTGTCGTAGCCACAGCGTTCTATCTGCCCGACTATCTCGGTGCGCGCCGCTTCTCGCGCAGCCTTGTCGACCTCATAGGCGACATCACCATCAACTGGGATTTCTGGCTTCACGACGAGCTGACGTTCTGGTATGTGCCAGCAATAATGGCACTTTACCTTGTGGCACCGTGGTATATGCGACTCATACAGAGCCGTCCCGTCTACCGATGGTTGCCGTTGCTGATGGTGATATGGTGTGTTATGGTGCAATGGGTGCTGCCCATACACCATGCCGTGGGCCATATCGAGATATTCTGGAGCCGTGTGCCCATCTTCTTTATAGGCATCAACTTCGGCGAAATGGTTCGTACGCGCAGGCAGTTGTCCTCCGATGCCGTGTGGCTGCTGCTCGTTACGTTCCTCATGACGTTCGGCACGTGTCTCTATCTGGAGCAAGTGCGCCACGGACAGTTTCCACTCTTCGTAGAGCGCATGCTCTACATACCCTTCACGGTGTGTACCGTTCTGGTGATGAACCGCATCTTCCGTCGTACGCCGCAATGGGTCAACCGCTTGTTCCGGTTCGTAGGAGCATTGAGTCTGGAAGCTTATCTCATACATATCCACTTCGTGCTGGTGTATGTGCAGCCCTATCATCTGGGCTATTGGCTCACCTTCCTCGTCACCGTAGCCATAACGCTGCCCATAGCATGGCTCTTGCAGCGACTCATAGGGCTGGTGACGGCACGGTTATAGATACTCACAGTAACGCCTATAGACAATAACAGTCACTCTTATAGACAAACAATTTAAAAAACTAAGATATATGATAAAGAGCATCCTGCGCCTAACGCGCCCCAAGCAATGGATAAAGAACATGTTCGTCTTTATCCCAATGTTTTTCGGCGGCGAACTGTTCGACCTGCATAGCGTGTGGCTTGCCGTGCTGACGTTCTTCGCCTTCAGTCTGGTTGCATCGTCCATATACTGCTACAACGACATTGTCGATGTAGATGCCGACCGCCATCATCCCGTGAAGTGCCTGCGTCCGATAGCATCGGGCGAAGTTAGCATACGCCTGGGTTATATACTCATGACGCTGACGTTCTGTCTCGGCATGGGCGTATTGCTCCTGCTGCCGCCCGAAGTGATGAGTCAGGTCATGGCAGTCATTGTGTTCTACTATGTGCTCAACCTCGCTTATTGCTCCAAGCTGAAGCAGTTTGCCATACTCGACGTGTGCATCGTGGCATTCGGATTTGTGCTGCGCATACTGGCGGGAGGCTTTGCCTGCGAGCTGGCTCTGAGCAATTGGATAGTCATAATGACCTTCCTGCTCACGCTGTTCATGTCGTTTGCCAAGCGACGCGACGACGTATTGCGCATGAACTCCACCGGCGAGGCGCCACGCAAGAACACCGTGCGCTACAATCTCACGTTCATCAACCAGGCCATAACCATCACCGCCTCCGTGACGCTCGTGTGCTACATCATGTACTGCGTGTCGCCCGAGGTGACCGAGCGTTTTGATACGCCCTACCTATACCTTACGTTTGTCTTCGTGCTCTTGGGTCTGCTGCGCTACATACAGATAGCCGTGGTTGACGAGAAGAGCGGCGACCCGACCAAGATAATCCTTCACGACCACTTCTCGCAGATTATCGTAGTGGCGTGGATATTGTCGTTCCTCCTAATGATATACGTGATATGACGCCCCGATTTTTCCTGTTCGATTTCGACGGAACCATTACTTCCGCCGACACTATGCTGTGTTTCATACGCTATGCTTGCGGCAAGCGGCGCTTCCTGTTGGGGTTTGCGCTGTTCAGTCCGCTCATCCTGCTTATGAAACTGCATCTGTATGCCAACTGGCGTGTTAAACAGCAGATATTCTCGTGGTTTTTCCGTGGAATGAAGCTCACCGAATTTGACGACCTATGCCGTCGTTTTGCAGCCGACAACAAGTATCTTATCCGTCCGGACGCTTACAAGAAGCTCGACGAGCTGTTTCTTTGGAACCAGACTATTGCAATAGTTACTGCCAGCATCGAGAACTGGGTGATTCCGTTCTTCGACGAACTGCGAGTGGATAGCGACTCTGATTTTCGTGTGATAGGCACAAAGATAGAGGTAGACGGCGACGGACGGCTCACCGGACGGTTCCTTACGTTCAACTGCTACGGCTACGAGAAGTTGCGACGCGTTATGGCTGAGTTCCCGATAATAGGCGAAAGCCGGTTGAAATGCGACATTGTAGCATACGGTGACAGCCGTGGCGACCGCGAACTCCTTGCCTATGCCCACACCTCGTTTTATCGTTTTTTCAATAAACGGAATACCCCTCCAGGCAAAAAGAAATAGACGTTTATAGTAAAAGAAACAGGCTTATACAGCACCTTGATTTCTTGTGTTTTCCAAAAGGACTCGTTTTGCATTGCAAAAGGACCCCTTTTGGACTGTAAAAGGACTCCTTTTGGACAGCAAAAGGACCCCTTTTGAAACCCAAAAGGACTCCTTTTGAAAAACGAGGGTTTTGCATCGGAAAATCAACTCCGCAATATTGATGGTTTAGCAAGACAAAACATGCTGAGAATCAAGACAATGCATGCGGAATAACAAGACAATGCATGCGGAATAACAAGACAATGCATAGAGAAAAAACAATGTAATGCATACAGGAATACAAGATCGATTAGACGGTAAGATGGGTGAGGTGTTGCGCTTCGCCATTGTCGGCGTCATAGCCACGCTGATACAGTATGGAGTGTATTTCGTGCTGGTGCTGTGGCTCATCCCCACGCTTGCCATGACCATAGCCTATGCCGTCAGCTTCGCCTTCAACTTCGTTGCCTCCACACGCTACACGTTCCGTGTCAAGGCTTCGGCACGTCGTGGAGCCGGTTTCGCCCTGAGCCATGCCGTCAACTATGTGCTGCAGATGCTCACACTCAATCTCTTCATCTGGCTGGGACTGTCCAAGCAATGGGCACCCATACCGATGTTTGCCGTCTGCGTACCCGTCAACTTCGTGCTGGTGAGATACTTTTTGAAGGTAAAAAAGTAAAAACAATGGTTCGTTAAAATTTGAGATAACGGCTAAGCGGCTTTACGCTGCCAG
>ERZ1034626.375-NODE-375-length-32858-cov-57.237143_pt1 | contig 32858 bp, 21 predicted proteins | sample MGYA00520652_ERZ1034626 | MGnify/ENA primary metagenome ERZ1034626 (study PRJEB33766, sample SAMN09781765) | gut metagenome | biome: gut microbiome | host: Homo sapiens | place: Madagascar | study: EMG produced TPA metagenomics assembly of the PRJNA485056 data... | reverse complement strand
AGTATAGCTTTTTCTTGAAATACGTGACGTTTTAATAGATTTTTAACTCATAAAAGTTGCAAAAGGTAATAAAATCATGGTTTTTAGGTAGGGAGAAGGCCGAATTGTAAGGCTGATTGAACAGATTCCTTATAATTTCGTGATTTCATCGTGAAATGAGATTTCTTTATTTAAGCCACCCGATATATTAATTTAAAACACCCGATAATATATCCTGGCTTTCGTACAATATTTCCCACTACCCCTCGTTTATAATTTATAATTAATTTATTAAAGAGGTGTAACTTAGCTTCATCACATAATAAAAAGGAGAAATCAAGATATGATAGAATATATTCATGGCGATTTAACCGAGCTGACCCCAGCGATGGCCGTGGTAGAAACGGCTGGAGTGGGATATGGACTCAATATTTCGCTCAATACCTATACCGCCATTCAGGGCAAGCAGGAAGTAAAACTCTATGTTCACGAAGTGCTCGTGGCTGGTGGAAGAGACGATTCTTTCACCCTTTTCGGTTTTGCCACCAAGCAGGAACGCGAACTCTACCGTCTGCTCATCACCGTATCGGGAGTGGGTGGCAACACGGCGAGAATGATTCTCTCGTCTATGTCGCCTGCCGAACTCTGCAGCGTGATTTCCACAGGCAACGACAAGATGTTGAAAACCGTGAAGGGCATCGGACTCAAGACGGCACAGCGCATCATCCTCGACCTGAAGGATAAGATCGTGAGCCTCGGCATCGCAGACGAATTGCCAGCCAACGGCGGAAATGTGGCGATGGTGAACAGCGATATCAAGGATGAGGCTGTCAGTGCCCTTACCATGCTCGGCTTCTCGCCGGCACCTTCGGCAAAGGTAGTGGTGGATATCCTGAAGGCTCAACCCGACCTGCCTGTGGAGCAAGTGGTGAAACTCGCATTGAAACAAATTAAGTAAATGAAGATAAGACAAAGAATCATATATCTGGCGATGGCGTGGCTGATGGTTTCTACCTTCGGCTACGCCCTCGCTTTGCCTTTTCTGCAGGATGATAGAACCAGGCAAAGAAACCAGGGGGCACAGAACAGACAGGCTGCTCCGGCTTCGAGACCATCGGCAAAGAATGGGAATCAGAACAGAAACCAGGGCCGCAACGGTAACAATGCCGCAAAGGATGGGGATAAGAAGTCGGGCGTCAATGCCCAGCCGCTTCTCATTTCTGAAGATACCATCCCAGATTCCCTGCTGCATCCACGCTGGCAGATTCAGCGCACCCAGCCGTTCTCGCTGAGCGACCTCTACCAGAGTCCGCTCGACCTGAAGCGTCCGGATGCCCTGAAGTATGATGTGATCTACAACGATACCATCAACCGATACATCATTGGCAACAAGATGGGCAACACCTGGCTATCGGCTCCTATCATGCTCACTCCGGCGGAATATCTCGCATGGACAGAACTGAACGAGCGAAACGCTTTTTACCGGAAGAAGAACGACGAGATATACCAGGCTAAGGGCAAGGAGAAATTCGACTTTACCGATATGCACTTCGACCTGGGACCGGCTGAGAAAATCTTCGGTCCTGGCGGCATCAGGGTGAAGACGCAGGGTTCTGCCGAACTGAAGTTTGGTATCAACAAGAAGAATATCGACAACCCTTCGCTGCCTATCCGCAACCGAAAGACCACGATGATGAACTTCGATGAGAAAATCAATCTGAATCTGAACGGCAAGATTGGCGACAAGATGAACCTCAACCTGAATTACAACACCGATGCCACCTTCGACTACGATGCGCAGAACATGAAGCTGAAGTATGACGGCAAGGAGGATGAAATCATCAAGCTGGTTGAGGCGGGTAATGTTTCCTTCCCTAGCAACTCGTCGCTTATCAAGGGTGCCAGCAGCCTCTTCGGTCTGAGAACCGATATGCAGTTTGGAAAACTCAAGTTGCAGACTGTGTTCTCGCAGAAGAAGTCTGCCTCCAAGAGTGTTTCGAGCAAGGGTGGCGTGCAGCTCACTCCTTTCGAGTTGAATGTAGCCGATTACGAGGAAAACCGCCACTTCTTCCTCTCCCGTTTCTTCAGAAACCATTACGACGAATGGATGAAGAAGTTGCCTAACCTGGTAACGGGCGTCACCATCAACCGTGTGGAAATCTGGGTAACTAACAAGACGGGAACCACCACGAATACCCGAAACATCATCGCTCTGACCGACCTGGGTGAAACCGAAAAGCTGAGCAACCCCATGTGGACTGCGGGAGGAACCAAGGTGCCATCCAACCAGGCTAACACCGAGTATACTGCGATGACAAACCAGTTTGCGGCAGCCCGTGACAACGACCAGGCTTCTTCCGTACTGGAAGGCGGCGGACTGGTGGGCGGCAGCGATTACGAAAAACTGGAGAGTGCCCGACTGCTCTCTTCCTCTGAATACTCCGTGAATACGGCGATGGGATACGTATCCCTGAAAACTGGATTGCAGACCGACCAAGTGCTTGCCGTGGCTTACGAATATACCTACGGCGGCGTAACCTATCAGGTGGGTGAGTTCGCTTCGGATATCACCGATACCAAGCAGGGACTCTTCGTGAAGTCGCTGAAGAACACCAGCTGCAGTCCGCAGCAGGGCAACTGGGATTTGATGATGAAGAACGTATATTATCTCGCCTCTCAGGTGGAGAAGGAGAAGTTCCGTCTCGACATCAAGTACCAGAGCGATACCACGGGTGTCTATCTCAGTTATATTCCCGAGGCGCAGGTCAAGAGCCAGCCTATCATCCGCGTGGTAGGAGCCGACCGACTCGACAACAACAACAAGGCGCGCAGCAATGGTTACTACGACTATGTGGAGGGCTACACCGTATCCAACGGTCGTGTGTTCATCCCGAAGGTAGAGCCGTTCGGAAGCTATATGCGTGATTATCTGGTGAAGAATGGCGTTGCGAAGGAGCAGGCAGACAAGTATGCCTTCACCGAACTTTACGATAGTACGAAGACCATCGCCAAGCAGTTGGCCGAGAAGAACAAGTATCTCATCGTGGGTCAGTTCAAGGGTTCGGCAGCCAATGTCATCTCCCTGGGAGCCTACAATGTGCCACAGGGTTCGGTGGTAGTAACGGCAGGTGGTGTAACCCTTACCGAGGGTTCCGACTATTCGGTGGATTACAACGCCGGCGAGGTGACCATCCTCAACCAGAGCATCATTGATGCCGGAACAGCAGTGAACGTATCTCTGGAAAGCAACACCGACTACGGACAGATGAGAAAGACGATGGTGGGTTTGAACTGGGAATATGATTTCTCCAAGAATTTCCAGATAAGCGGTACGCTGCAGCATCTTTCCGAGCAGGCGCTCACCAACAAGGTGGCGATGGGTTCGGAACCATTGAAGAATACCATCTGGGGTGTGAACCTGAACTGGAAGAAGGAGAGCCAGTGGCTGACCAATGTGCTCGACAAGATTCCGTTCCTGCATCTCACCCAGCCATCCTATATCACCTTCCAGGGCGAGTTTGCCCAGCTCATCGCCGGAGAGGCGGGAGGCACACAGGACAACGCCTCTTATCTCGACGATTTCGAGGGAACCAAGGAAACCATCGACGTGATGACTCCTTCTTCATGGATTATTTCGAGTGTACCATCCCTCAACTTCAAGGAAGATTACAACGACAAGTCGGGCTTGACCAGCGGTTTCCATCGCTCCCGCCTTGCCTGGTATTGCATCGACCCTCTCTTCACCCGCCGAGGCAGTTCGCTGACCCCAGGTCACATCAAGAGCGACCTGAAGCAGTTGAGTAATCACTATGTAAGAGAGGTGTATGTAAAGGAGCTCTTCCCGTTGCGCCAGCAGAGCACCTATCAGGGAGCCACCAACACCCTGAGCGTGCTCAACCTGGCTTATTATCCATCGGAGCCGGGTCCGTATAACTTCAATGTGAACGACCTGCAGCCCGACGGAAAGCTTCAGAACCCTCAGCGCAACTGGGGTGGTATGATGAGAAAGCTGGATACCAACAACTTTGAGCAGGCCAATGTGGAATACATCGAGTTCTGGATGCTCGACCCATTCATCTACTCCAAGGATCAGGCTGATGCCGCCGACTATGGTGGCGACTTCTACATCAACCTGGGAGAGGTGAGCGAGGATATTCTGCGAGACGGAAAGAAGTTCTACGAGAGTGGAATGCCGGTGGACGGCAGCGACAGCTTTACCTATACACAGTGGGGTAAGATTCCTACCCAGAGCACCGTGACATACGCATTCGCCACCACCAGCGGCAGCCGTGCCCTGCAGGATGTGGGCTTCAACGGACTCACCGATGGCGAGGAGCAGGAATTCTATAAGAGTGCCTATCTCGACCAGATTCAGGGCAAGGTGAACCAGGCGGTGTTCGACAGCATCTTTGCCGATCCGGCACGTGATGACTACCACTATTTCCGCGGTTCCGACTGGGATGAGATGCGCGCTCCTATCTTGCAGCGATATAAGTATATCAACAATCCTCAGGGCAACTCGCCTGACAGCGACTGCCGTTCTGAGAGCTATGATACTTCTTATAAGTCAACGCCGGATGTCGAGGATATCAACCAGGATTATACCCTCAACGAATATGAGAAATACTTCCAGTACCGTGTCAGCATCCGTCCGGAAGATCTCGTGGTGGGTAACAATCATATTGTAGATAAGCGTGAATACAGCCAGACCTGGCGTGATAATACCAAGTCTACCGTTACCTGGTATCAGTTCCGCATACCTATCGATGAGTTTGAGAGCCGTCAGGGTAACATCAACGATTTCTCCAGCATCCGCTTCATGCGTATGTTCCTCACCGGTTTCAAGAAACCTATCGTGCTGCGTTTCGGTACCTTCGACCTCGTGATGGGCAAGTGGCGTACCTATGATCAGCCGCTTAGTGCAGCCAGTGGCGGAACCCTTGATGCAAGCAGTGTGAGTCTGGAGGAGAACGGCGAGAAGACACCGGTCAACTATGTATTGCCTCCGGGTATCAAGCGCGAACAGGATCCTAGTCAGCCTCAGTTGGTTGAGGCGAACGAGCAGGCGTTGAGTCTGGTGGTCAAGAACATGAGCACAGGTGAGGCGAAGGCGGTTTATAAGAATTCTACCCTTGATCTGCGCCAGTACAAGCGCATCCAGATGTTTGCCCATGCCAATGCATTGGAGCAGAATACCACCCGTCTGCAGGATGGTGATCTCTCAGTCTTCATCCGTCTGGGTAGTGATTACAAGAACAATTACTACGAGTATGAAATCCCGCTGAAGCTCACCGAGCCACGCTCCAACTACAACCGCTATGTGCTTGCCGACTGTAAGGCGGTATGGCCTGAGGAGAATATGCTCGATGTGCCGCTGAGTGTCTTTACGGCATTGAAGAAAAACCGCAACAAGGCGAAGGCACAGGGTGTGGCTTCTTATCTCGCTCCTTATTCCATGATGGATGCAGAACATCCGCAGAACAAGATTACCATCGTGGGTAATCCGAGTCTCGGCGAGGTGAAGACCATGATGCTGGGTGTGAGAAACAATTCTGCCGACATCAAGAGTGGTGAGGTATGGATAAACGAACTCCGACTCAAGGAACATAATAATTCGGGCGGTTGGGCTGCCAATGCCAACCTGAACATACAACTCTCCGATCTGGGTAGCGTGAATGCCACCGGCAGATACATCAGCGAGGGATTCGGCGGTCTGGAAGATGGCGTGGCAAGTCGCACTACCGATAATTATGGTACCTACAGTGTGACCACATCGCTCGAAATGGGTAAGTTCTTCCCTGACAAGGCGAAGGTGAGCATACCTTTATATTATAGTGTGACCAAGGAGAAGACTTCACCGAAGTATAATCCGCTGGATACCGATATGGAACTGAAGGATGCCCTGGATGCCACTGGTTCGAAGGCAGAGCGAGACTCCATCGAGAACATCGCCGTAACCAAGGTGACGCAGACCAACTTCTCTGTTTCCAATGCCCGTGTGGGTATCGCCACCAAGGGCCATCCGATGCCGTACGACCCAGCCAACTTCTCGTTGACCTACAGTCATGCGCATCAGCGTACCACCGGCGAGACCACGGTTTATGAGAACCGTGACAACTGGCGAGGTGCCCTGGATTATTCCTGGACTCCTGTGTATAAATCGTGGGAGCCGTTCAAGAAGATCAAGAACAAGAGCAAGTGGCTCGACATCCTGAAGCGGTTTGGTCTGAACTGGCTGCCTCAGAACATCGCCTTCAATACGGAGATGACGCACGAAACCTACGAGCTGGAGGAGCGCGATATGGAGAGTACGCTCAATTCGCAGCTGCCGCTCACCTATAGCGACCAGTTCCTCTGGAACCGAGAGTTCTCCATGCGCTGGGACTTGACCAAGAACCTGCACATGAACTTCCAGAGTGCTACCCATGCTCAGGTGGATGTGCCTTATCCGGAAGTGAACACCGACCTCTATGCCGACCAGTATCATGCCTGGAAAGACTCGGTTTACAGAAGTTCGGTATGGAACAGCGTGAAGAGCTGGGGTACCCCGCTCGACTACAGTCAGAACTTCACGGCATCGTATAAGGTGCCGCTCAATCTGCTTCCAGTCTTCGACTGGCTGAACACCGATGCCAACTACAGCGCCAACTATTCGTGGGAGCGAGGCATGGAAGATGAAGAAGGTCACTCGTATGGCAATACCATCAACAGCCAGCGCGAGGTGACCATCAACGGCAACATCGACCTGGTGCGTCTCTACAACCACGTTCCATTCCTCAAGAAGGTGAACGAGAAATATGAACGTTCCAAGAGCAGGAGTGAACTGGCTAGGATGAAGAAGGAGAAGGAAGACAGAAAGAAGGCCAAGGCGAAAGCCAGGGAAGAGGAGCTGAAGGCGAAGGAAGAGGCTGAGAAGAATGGCGGCAAGGAAATAGCCAAGACCGACGGCAAGGACGTGAAGGATGGAAAGAATGCCAAGACCAACGCCAAGGATAAGGGTAGAAACGACCTGGCAAAGAAGCTGCCTAAGAACAAAAAGGCCTTTGAGAAGGAAGTGACCCTCCTGCCTGATACCACCCTGCTGGTAAAGCATGGCAAGAACAGCAAGCGCCTCATCGTATCGGCGAAGACGGCAGACGGCAAGATGTTCCACCTTAAATATAAAAAGGTGGATAACAACCAGATTAAGCTTCTCTCGAAGGTGGATAGTGCCTTGAAGCTGAAACTGACCGTTCTGCCGAAGGAGCCGCTTGACAACAAGAAGTGGTACAAGGCTGCCCAGTTTGCATCGCGTCTGGCGATGATGGTGCGCAAGGTGAGCTTCACCTATCGCAACAGCTACCAGATGACCCTGCCTGGCTTCACCCCTAGCGTGGGCGATGCCTTCGGACAGAAGAAGGTGGGACAGATGGCACCGGGACTTGACTTTGCCTTCGGTATGATTGACGATGATTATATCCAGAAGGCTAGGGAGAACGACTGGCTGCTCTTCAACGATTCCATCGCAACGCCGGCTACGACGAGCAAGACCGACAACTGGCAGTTCCGTGCCACCCTGGAACCTGTAAAGGATTTCAAGATCGACCTCTCTGCCACCCACTCGAAGACTACGCAGAAGAGTATACAGTATATGTATGAGGGCACGCCGACCACCCAGAGCGGAACCTTCCAGATGACTACCATCTCGCTGGGTTCAGCCTTCGAGGGAATGGGTAATGCCAACAGTGGTTACAAGAGCAAGACCTTCGAGAAGTTTGTCAACTCGCTGGAAGGCTTCCGCCAGAGGGTAGAGGCGCAGTATGCCGGAGCGGTTTATCCGGCTGGTTCTGAGCTGAGCGGAGGTAAGTTTGATGCATCCCGCACCCCGGTTAATAAATACAGTGGTGATGTGATGATACCTGCCTTCCTCAATGCCTATACATCGATGGGCGGCGGTTCGCTCTCGATATTCCCAACGTTGAGCCGCCTGTTGCCAAACTGGACTGTCCGCTACAGTGGACTCGGCAAGTTGCCTTGGTTCTGCGACCACTTCAAGAGTGTGAACATCAACCATGGTTACAAGAGTGTATATGCGGTGGGCAGTTACAACAGTTTCAGCACCTATCAGGAATTCATGAACGGTCTGGGCTTCATCAGCGATGCCTCTACGGGCAATCCATCGCCAAGCAGCATGTTCAACGTGTCGCAAGTGAGCATCAACGAGGCATTCTCTCCATTGCTCGGAATGGACATGACGTTTAACAACAACATGACCCTGAAGGCTGAGTATCGCCAGACTCGCGTATTGAATCTCAGTATGACGAGTATCCAGGTGAACGAGGCCTTGAGCAAGGATTGGGTGATAGGTATGGGCTACCGCATCAACGACTTCGACCTCTTTGGTCCTAGAGCCAAGAAGGTGAAGAGAACGGGCAAGAAGAATCAGCAGGACAGCAAGAGCACGCAGAAGTCGAAGGGTGCCAACCACGACCTCAATCTCCGTGCTGACTTCAGTTTCCGCAAGCAGGCAGCCATCGTCCGCGACATCGCTTCGATGACGAGCAGCGCCAGCAGCGGCAACAACGCCTTGAAGTTCAGCTTCACTGCCGATTACACCCTGAGCAAGTTGCTCACCATGAGTTTCTACTACGATCGTCAGACCAACACCCCGCTGCTTTCGAGCAGCAGTTATCCGACGACCACGCAGGACTTCGGCTTGAGTATCAAGTTCTCGCTGACGAGATAAACGAAAAAAGCTCGGATGCAAATCTGATAAACGAAAAAAGCTCGGATGCAAATCGCATCCGAGCTTTTTTTATGTTTCTTCTATTCTTTATTTATCTTTCTTGTCGTAAGCGTGAACAGGGTAGTCGATGGTATAGTGGAGACCACGGCTCTCCTTGCGCTCTATTGCCATGCGGGTGATGAGATAACCCACGTTGATCATATTGCGGAGCTCGCAGAGCTCCTTGCTCACCTTGACACGCTTGAAGAGATTCTCGGTCTCTTCATAAAGAAGGTCGAGGCGGTCCCAGGCACGCTTCAGGCGAAGGTCGCTGCGCACGATGCCCACGTAGTTGCTCATGCATTCGCCCACCTCCTTGACGCTCTGGGTAATCAATACCTTCTCCTCGTTGGTCAGGGTACCCTCGTCGTTCCAGGCTGGAACCTTCTCGTTGAAATCGTATTCATCCACATGCTCCAGACTGTGCTTGGCAGCCGTCTCGGCATAAACCACAGCCTCGATAAGCGAGTTGCTGGCAAGACGGTTGCCACCATGCAGACCGGTGCATGAACACTCGCCCAGGGCATAGAGACGGTTGATGCTTGAACAGCCGTTCAAATCTACCTTGATACCACCACACATGTAGTGAGCGGCAGGACGCACAGGGATGTAATCCTTGGTAATGTCGATGCCGATGCTCAGACACTTGGCGTAGATGTTAGGGAAGTGACGCTTGGTCTCCTCCGGATTCTTGTGGGTAACATCCAGGCATACATGATCCAATCCGTGAATCTTCATCTCCTTATCGATGGCACGAGCCACGATGTCACGAGGAGCAAGGCTCAATCGCTTATCATATTTCTCCATGAAACTTTCGCCGTTAGGCAGACGCAAGATGCCACCGTATCCACGCATCGCCTCGGTAATGAGGAAGGCAGGATGAGTCTCGCCCGGATGATAGAGGGCTGTAGGGTGGAACTGAACGAACTCCATGTCGGCCACGGTACCCTTGGCACGGTAAACCATCGCCTCGCCATCACCCGTAGCGATGACAGGGTTGGTGGTAGTCTGATAAACAGCACCGCATCCACCGGTACACATCACGGTAACCTTACTCAGATAGGTATCCACCTTCTGGGTATCAGGATTCAATACGTATGCACCGTAACAGTTGATATAAGGAGTGCGGCGAGTAACACGGGCACCCAAGTGGTGCTGAGTGATAATCTCCACGGCGAAATGATTTTCCTTGATATCGATATCCGGACAGTTGCGCACAGCCTCCATCAGACCGCGCTGGATTTCTGCACCCGTATCATCGGCATGATGAAGGATGCGGAACTCGCTGTGACCGCCCTCACGGTGGAGGTCGAACTTGCCGTCCTGCTGCTTATCGAAGTTGACGCCCCACTGCACGAGCTCCTTGATCTGCTCCGGTGCCATGGTGACAACCTGCTTCACAGCTTTATAATCGCTGATATAATCACCAGCAATCATTGTATCCTGTATGTGCTTGTCGAAGTTATCCACTTCCAAGTTGGTAACTGACGCAACACCACCCTGTGCAAATGACGTGTTCGCCTCGTCGAGCGAGGTTTTGCAAATCATGCACACTTTACCTTTATGCGCTCTGGCTACTTTCAGGGCGTAACTCATACCGGCAACTCCTGAGCCGATAATCAGAAAATCATACTTATAAACCATCTGAGTTTATTCTTATCTAATTTCTATCTATAAGAAGAGACCTTTTCTTTGCATAAAAAGCCGCTTTCTCTAGGAATTAATTCTTAATTCGTTGCAAAATTACTAATTTCTCTTTAAAATGAGTAATAAGAGAGGGAATTTTTGTAATTTTGCAGCGAAATTTAAGGTAATATAGTCTTTTAGACTATCAAAAGGTAGTAAAAAATGACTTTTTTGCGGATATAATTGAATTGAAAATGACTTTTTAACAGAATAGGATAGAATAGAATAGGTATGGCAGATAGAACTTTTCATAAGCGCTTCTCGGTGACGGCTCGCATCGGGGTGGCAGTGTTCGCCTTTCTTGCCGGATATTTCTTCTGGGTCAAGATGGCGATTATCGGCATCTTCCTGGCCATCATCATCGTGGGCATGATAGAGCGCATTTTGAACACCACCTATACATTTAAAAAGGTGAAACCTATCGACAGGGACGACGAGATGGAGTATCTCATCATCAACGAGGGCAGGTTCTCATCGAACAGGAATGTACCCGTGTGCGATATCATCAGTGTGCATCAGGCCAAGACCTTTATGGGGCTGGACCATTGTGTGGTGATAGAATACGGAGCCAAGAACATGGTGGCCATTCAGCCGGACAACGAAGAGGCTTTCGAGAAAGAAATTAAAAAACGACAATGAAAAAGATAAGATATATGATGTTGAGCCTGATGGCGGCAATGCTGATGGCAATGCCTATGCAGGCTCAGAATGTGACGAATGATGAAGTGGTGGAGACGCAGGACGACACGGAAGTGGCTGACTCCACGATGTTAGACTCGCTGGCTGCCGATACGCTGAGATTGCCTTGGCCGGAGTCGGTGAAGGTGGGTATCGACAATCTGCTGAAAAGTAAGATGTTTGAAACTTCGCAGGTGGGTATCATGGTTTGGGACCTGGAGGCTGACTCCTGCATCTACAAGCACAACGAGCGCCAGCTGATGCGCCCGGCTAGTACGATGAAGCTCCTTACGGCCATCACGGCGCTGGATAAGTTGGGCGGGTCCTATCAGTTTAAAACCCAACTGAAATATACGGGAACCATCGAGGAGGATGTGCTCCATGGCGATGTATATTGTGTGGGCGGCATGGATCCCCGTTTCAACAGTGATGACCTCTCGGCCTTTGTCAACAGCCTGAAGGAGATGGGTGTAGATACCATCCGTGGCAAGGTGTATGCCGACCGCTCGATGAAGGATTCTGATTTGTTGGGCGAAGGCTGGTGCTGGGATGATGACAACCCGGTGCTTTCGCCTTTGGTGTTCTCCAGGAAGGATATCTTCATGGAGAGATTCCTGGCTAAACTGAAGGATGCGGGCATCGAGTATGAGGAGATGTATGCCTCTACCAAGACCTGTCCTACCAATGCCTTCACCATCTGTACCCGTTTCCACACCATGGACCAGGTGCTGCACAAGATGATGAAGGAGAGTGACAATCTTTATGCCGAGAGCATGTATTATCAGATAGCGGCTTCCACGGGCAACCGTCCGGCGAGTGCCAAGAGTGCCCGCAGCGTGGAGCGCCAGTTTATCAACCAGAAGCTGGGCTTGGATGCATCACGCTATAAGTTGGCTGATGGCTCGGGACTTTCGCTCTATAACTATCTGAGTGCCGAACTGGAGGTGGCAATGCTTCGCTATGCCTTCCGCAACGACAACATCAAGCAGCATCTGATTCATTCACTGCCTATAGCGGGCGTGGATGGCACCCTAAAGAAGCGTATGAGGAGCGGCAGTGCCCATGGCAACGTGAAGGCTAAGACGGGCACCCTGACGGGCATCATCTCGCTGGCTGGTTATTGCACTGCAGCCAATGGACATGAGCTTTGCTTCTCTATTATCAATAATGGTATCATGCATGGCAGCAATGCCCGAAACTTTGCAGATAAGGTTTGCAAGCTGTTGTGCCAACCGTGACTTTAGTTGATAGTTTATAGTTGAGAGTTTACAGTTAATAGTTTATAGTTTACTGTTTATGGCTTATGGAGGAAATTAGAAAATTTGTAGATTCAATGATAACATGGGCGGGTATCACGGGTGATTACGTGCCTATGCTTCGTCATATATTGCTTACCATCATCGCCGTGTTGCTGGCGATGCTGAGCGATTTCCTTTGTCGCAAGATATTGGTTCCGCTGATTTCGAAGATTACGGAGAAGACGGAGTTTTCTTGGGATGATGTGTTGCTGAACAGGAAGGTGCTCACCTCGGCTTGCCACATCGTTCCGGCTGTGGTGATATGGTCGCTCATGCCGCTTATCTATCTGGAATATCCTATATTCAAGGAGATTCTTGAGCGTGCCACGGGCATCTATATCGTGGTGATGTCGGTGCGTACGGCATTGGTGTTCATCGGTTCGTTCAAGGGATTGGAGAACGGCGAGGAGCGCCGGTCTTCGGCCCAACAGTATTTCCACACCTTCTGCGGTGTGCTCAGAATATTGATGCTCTTCGTGGCTGGAGTGGTGGTGGTAGCCATCCTGCTGGGTAAGAATCCGATGACCCTGTTTGCCGGTTTGGGTGCCACCTCGGCTGTGCTGATGTTGGTGTTCAAGGATACCATCCTCGGATTGGCTGCCGGTGTGAGACTGACGAGTAATGATATGCTCCACAAGGGCGACTGGATTACGGTGAAGTCGGTGGATGCCAATGGTATTGTAGAAGAGATGTCGCTCACCACGGTGAAGGTTCGCAATTTCGATAACACCATCGTTACCATTTCGCCAGCCACGCTGGTGAACGGTTCGTTCCAGAACTGGATTGGTATGCAGAAGAGTGGGGGAAGAAGAGTAAAGCGAGTGGTTTACTTCGATTTCCGCAGTGTGCGATTAGTGGATGATGCCTTAAAGCAGACCTTGCTTGCCAAGCATTTTGCTACGGAGGATTCCTTTAAGTTGAAGGAAACTCTTCAGAAGGCATTGGCAAAGGATGGTATTCATGTTTCTGAGATTTCTGCAGAATCGGCAGTTCCATCTGATGCGGAATTGGAGAAAGAGGGTATTAAGGAAGGGGCAGACCTGCTGAATCCTGCTGCTCTGGCTCCAACCAATCTTCAGCTTTATCGTAAATTCATGGAGAAATATCTGCGTCAGCGCCCTGAGGTGAATACGGAGTTGACCTTGATGGTTCGCCACATGGAAGCCACCCAGTGCGGTCTTCCTATCGAATTCTATTTCTTCATCAAGGATAAGGTATGGGTTAATTACGAGCATATCCTTGCCGACATCATGGAGCATGCCTATGCGCTTGCCAATGAATTCGGCTTGAAGATTTACGAGCAATATCCGGAGCAGTGATTACTTTGAACAGTTTCGGCGGATTTGCAGTTTCGGCGGATTTGCAATCCGCCGCCGTATGAGTAACTATTGCGGATTTGCAATCCGCTAAAAGGACCGAAGCAAGAATGTAACGCCCTGAAAGGGCAGAAGCTCCTAGCCCAGGGCATCGCCCTGGGTTATAGTTGTTTATAGAAATACGCCCTGAAAGGGCAAAAGCTTAATTAATGATTAATAACTCTTTTTTTTCAACTGAAATACTCCGTTGGTTTCGTGAAAACGGCAGGGATTTGCCTTGGCGCGAAACCAGCGACCCTTATGCCATCTGGCTCAGCGAAATCATCCTGCAGCAAACCCGTATTGCCCAGGGATGGGAATATTGGGAACGCTTTATGCAAACCTATCCCCATGTGGAAGACCTGGCGGCAGCCAGCGAAGATGATGTCTTGAAGCTCTGGCAGGGCTTGGGCTATTATTCCCGTGCCCGCAATCTTCATGCCGCTGCCAGGCAAATCGTGGCTTTGGGTGAGTTTCCGAATACGCTGGATGGTATAAAATCGTTAAAGGGAGTAGGTGATTATACAGCCGCTGCCATCGGCTCCTTTGCCTTCAATCTTCCTGCCGCAGTGGTAGATGGCAATGTATATCGTGTTCTTTCCCGATATTTCGGAATCGATACACCCATCAATTCCACCCAGGGAAAGAAGGAGTTTGCGGCTTTGGCGCAATCGCTGTTGCCTGCTTCAGAGGCGGCAGCCTATAACCAGGGAATGATGGATTTCGGTGCCATTCAGTGTACCCCTCAATCGCCGAAATGCCTTCTTTGTCCGCTTGCAGAAACCTGCGAGGCTTTGCGAAACGGCAGGGTAGAGGAACTGCCAGTGAAGAACAAAACGGTGAAGGTGAAGACCCGTCATCTCTCTTATGTGTATATCAGATATAAGGCACCAGCTTTGGAATCGCAAGCTGAGGCTGAAAATCATGCTGAGGCTGAAAAACATGCTGAGGCTGAATCGTGGATTGCGATTCATCGCCGTGGTGAGGGGGATATTTGGCAGGGATTGTGGGAGCCGTATAATATATCGGATATGAAGGAATTGCCTTCTTTCGTGAAGGATCCGATATTGCTGGCAAAGGATGTGAAGCATGTATTGACCCATCGCATTCTTTTGGCCGATTTCTATCTGCTGGAGGTTGAGGAGCGTCCTTCTCTTCCTGATGATTACATCTGGATTAAGGAAAGTGATATAGAAAATTACGGTGTGCCGAGATTGATAGAAATCATGCTGGAGAAGATTCATCAGTGATAAAGTAGTGGCTTCCGTTTTTTAGTACGTTAAAAAAGGGCAAAAGCATTAGATGTCAAATGCTTTTGCCCTTTGTTATTCTATTTGCAAATTACTTACTGAAGTTTTGCAAGTAGCATTCTACCGTCCCCGAAGGGGGCGAATGTGAATAACCGCGGGTGGAATGACCGAAGGGAATGGAACCTGCGGATAGTCACAGATACTCTCTTATCGTCCCCGAAGGGGGCGAACAGGAGCAAGACTGGATGTGGTTCGCCCCCTTTGGGGACGCTTTCTCCCTACTATTGGTTGTCCGCAGGTTCCATGACCTTCGGTCATTCCACCAGCGGTTATTGAAAGTTGGCCCCCTTCGGGGACCGGAGGTTACTTGCGAAACTTGAATTGCTTAGTAATTCTTAGCCTCAATCTGGAAGTAGCTCTGTGGGTGGTTGCAAACTGGGCAAACCTCTGGAGCCTCCTTGCCTACTACGATGTGACCGCAGTTAGAACACTGCCAGATGCAGTCGCCATCACGAGAGAAAACTACCTTGTCCTGAACGTTCTTCAGGAGCTTGCGATAACGCTCCTCGTGGTGCTTCTCAATCTCAGCTACCATCTCGAACTTAGCGGCAATCTCATCGAAGCCCTCCTCACGAGCCTCCTCAGCCATGCGCTTGTACATCTCTGTCCACTCGCCATGCTCACCCTCGGCAGCAGCCAGAAGATTCTCTTCGGTACTCTTGATGGCACCGCCCTCCAAGTACTTGAACCACATCTTGGCGTGCTCCTTCTCATTGGAAGCTGTCTCCTCAAAGATGTTAGCTATCTGAACATAACCATCTTTCTTAGCCTTACTTGCAAAGTAAGTATATTTGTTACGAGCCTGTGACTCACCAGCGAAAGCCTCCTGGAGGTTCTTCTCTGTCTTTGTTCCTTTCAATTCCTTCATAATGTATTCTGTATTAAAATGTTAATATGTTCTTTATCTAATTTCACCTACAAAGATATTGAAAATATTTCAATTATGCAAGAAAATTAAGAACTATTATGATTTCTGTCGCTTATTTAAATAAAATAAAGCCAATCCGAGCATCAACATACCGAATATCCACGATACGATGGCACTCGTAGCCATGCCCCAGGTATGGGTGAAACCAGCCACGATGAAGGTGAGGAAGCTTACGCCAGCCACTGTCAGGGCGTATGGCAACTGCGATGACACATGATGCACATGCTTGCACTCGGCTCCTGCACTCGCCATGATGGTGGTATCGCTGATAGGCGAGATATGGTCGCCGCAGACGGCTCCTGCCATGCAGGCTGAGATGGAGATGATGCGCAGCGGGTCGGCAGCAGGGAATACGGCAATGCAGATAGGAATCAGAATGCCGAAGGTTCCCCAGGAAGTTCCGGTGGCAAAGGCCAGGAATCCGGCTACCAGGAAGATGATGCCCGGCAGGAGCATCTGCAACTCTGAAGCACTGCTTGCCACGACACCAGATACATATTCTGCTGCTCCCAGCGAGTCGGTCATGCTCTTCAGGGTCCATGCCAGGGTAAGAATCAGGATGGCTGGAACCATCGCCTCGAATCCCTTGATGAGGCTACTCATCGCCTCATCGAATGGCAGGGTCTTGCGCACCGTGAACATCACGATGGTGAGAATCAGGGCTGCCAGCGAACCGAGTACCAGGCCCACCGAAGCATTGCTGCCCGCAAAGGCATCAACGAAATTCAGATAGTTGGCATTGGCGGCATCGAAGAATCCGCCCGAATAAACCATGCCCGCCATGCAGAACACAATGAGCATGATGATTGGAATCACAAGGTCGCTTACCGAACCTCTACTCTTTGAACTCTCTTGCTGCTTGGCTCCCACGCCGTGTTCCACGATTTGCAGTTTGGTATCGCTCACCTCGTCGAGCTTTCCGCCGTTGGTACGCTCGTACCAGTCTTTCAGTCGGACGTCATACTTGCTCATCGCCTTGAAATCGAAGTCCAGTACCACGATGCCCAGCATGAAGAGGATGGTAAAGAAGGCGTAGAAATTAAAAGGTATCGCCTTGCAGAAGAGTGCCAGTCCGTTTTCGCCTCCCGATACGAAGCCCGATACGGCTGCTGCCCAACTGGAAATAGGCGAGATGATGCAGACCGGTGCTGCTGTGGAGTCGATGAGATAGGCGAGCTTTTCCTTGGTCACGCCGTTGCGTACGGCGATGGGGCGCATCACCGAACCCACGGTAAGACAGTTGAAGTAATCGTCGATGAATATCAGAATGCCGAGCAGGATGGTGGCTATCTGCACACCCATTTTCGACTTCACGTGCTTGGAAGCCCAGCGGCCGAAAGCCGCCGAACCACCCGCCTTGTTCATCAGCGAAACGATGCTGCCCAATACCACCAGGAATACCAGAATACCTACATTCCAAGGGTCGGAGAGGCAGTGAATCAATCCGTAGGCTTTGGCGTCGTCGCCTTCGCCCACGGTGTGGTTGGTCAGGTGAACCAGGAATCCGTCGAATCCCGTTCCCATCGAAATACAGTATTGCACGGCACCCAGAATGATGCCGATAAAGAGAGAAGAATACACCTCTTTCGTCTTCAGCGCCAGAGCGATGGCGACGACGGGAGGCAGTAACGACCATGCGGTCCCAATCATGTTATAATCCATTTTATTGTTTTTGGCTAGAAATGTTTTATTGCAAAGATAGTGCAAACGAGCGCCATGAAAGCTTGCTTTCGGATGGTCGAGTGCAGCCTATCTTATGCAAAGTTAAGGCTTTTTTGTTATATATGCAAAAAAACAGGCAGAAAAATGGTGATTATGGGTTGATATGGGGTGTTTTAGCATATTTTATCATTATAATGTATTGCTTTTCTGTATTTTTGTTGTATCTTTGGAAACTCAAATTTAACAACTTAATAATGGAGGACTAATTATGAACATCAATTCTGGTATTAAGCAAGCCGTGATTTTAACCATCGGCATCATCATGCTTGGATTTTGTATCAAGTCGGGACTTGAAAGTGTGATTAGTAAAGACCGAAAGGTTGTAGTGAAAGGCCTTGCCGAAAAGGAGGTGGAGGCTGATAAGGTGACGTGGCCTATCGTTTCCAAGGAAATAGGCAATGACCTGCCTGAACTCTATCAAAAAATCAATGCCACCACGAGAACCATCAGAAACTTCCTGGTGGAGAATGGCGTGAAGGCGAGCGAAATCAATGTCAATGCGCCTGTGGTCATCGACCTCAATGCTGAGCGATATGGCGAGAACCGCCAGGGCTATCGTTATAACATCACGTCGATTATCACCGTTACTTCGCACAATGTGAAACTGGTTCGCAGCATCATCGCCCGTCAGGGTGACCTGCTCCAGAAGGGCGTTGCCATTGTGGATGGTGGCTACGAGAATCCGGTGAAGTATGAGTATGTGGCATTCCGCAAGATGAAGCCGAAGATGATGCAGGAGGCGATAGAGAATGCCGAGCAGACTGCCTCACAGTTTGCCGAAAACAGCAAGAGTAAGATTGATAAGATCATGAATGCAGACCAGGGGCAGTTCTCGATAGAGGATAGGGATTCGAATACTCCTTATATTAAAAAGGTGAGGGTGGTGACCACGGTTACCTATTCCCTGAAAGACTAGTAATTAAATAAATATCAATGTACGAAATGAAAAAAATGATTTGCATGGTGATGACTGTTGCATCACTAACCTACACAACCCAGACAATGGCGCAGTCGCCGGGCTTGCAGAAGAAGGTGAATACTTATTTTCTGCAGTCGCTGAAAGCGCAGCAGAAAGCATTGGAGAAGGAGGGCAAGGCCGAATTTGCCCAGAACGCTCCGCTTGAAACCAAGTTGCAGCAAGCGATAGACGGCAAGGACATAGCCAGCTATCAGAAGATGGTGTGGAGTGCGTGGTGCGATGCCAACAGAAATTTGCAGGAGGAGAAACTCATTGAGCCGGAAGACTTGAAACTGGCTAAGAACAGCTCGTGGGACCTGCCTAAATGCCTGGAGCCAAATGCCGTGATGCCTTATTATTATGGCAAGAAGGGCGTGGCTGCCGACGGAAAGTTCCCGCTCTTCCTGTATATCCACGGTTCGGGTCCTAAGGACAGAGAGTGGTCTAATGGCATCAAGCTCGGTCTGAGTTTCCAGGATTCTCCTTCCATCTATTTCATCCCTCAGATTCCGAACGAGGGTGAATACTATCGCTGGTGGCATCTGTCTAAGCAGTATGCTTTCGAAAAACTGATTCGTCAGAACCTGGTGAATGGTGAGGTGGATGCCAACCGACTCTATGTGTTCGGTATCAGCGAGGGTGGTTATGGCAGTCAGCGACTGGCATCATTCTATGCAGATTATTGGGCAGCAGCCGGTCCGATGGCTGGTGGCGAACCGCTGAAGAATGCGCCTGTGGAGAACTGTGCCAACATCGGTTTCTCCTTCCTCACGGGTGCTGATGATACCGGTTTCTATCGCAACGACCTAACCTGGTACACCCAGGTGGCATTCGATTCAGCGCAGCTGGCCCGTCCGCTGGCAGTTGATAAGACGCCTATCTTCCGCCATCGCATTCATCTCTTGCCGGGTATGCAGCATCACATCACCTATGGCTTGACTACTCCTTGGCTCAAGCAGTTTGTGCGAAATCCATATCCTAAGACCGTGCTCTGGGAGGATTTCGAGATGGATGGCAGACGCCGTTCGGGTTTCTACAACCTGCAGGTGCTGGTTCGCCCATCTGAGCAGAGAACTTACTACGAGATGGATATCGACCAGAATGTGGTTTCCATCAAGGTAAGCAATGTGGATTACACCACGACCATGAAGGATAAGCAGTGGGGCATCGACCTGAAGTTCAACCGCAGCTATTCCGTAGCCACAGGTGGCAAGCTGAGAGTATATCTCAACGATCAGTTGGTTGACCTCAGCAAGCCTGTAACCATCAAGGTGAATGGCAAGCAGGTATTCCAAGGCATCGTCAAGGCCGATTTGCAGGCAATGGTAAACAGTTGTGCCGAGTATTTCGACCCATGCCGCGTATATCCGGTGGCAGTTGATTTGGCTTATTAATTTAAAAAGGAAATAATAAATGAAGAAATCTATTTGTTTATATGCCATGATGGCTTTAGCCTTTATGGGATGTTCGCAAAATAACAGGAAACAGGAAGGCAGCTCAAAGGGGCTGCCTTCTCGTGTTGAATCAGAGAGTAAGGCTGGGGCAGGGAAGTCTGGTCAGTCAGTAGCTGGAAGTAGTAATCAGTCTGCTTCTGCAGGAAAGGTGCAGGTGCTTACAGCTTCCGATTTCAGGAAGAAAATTATGGATTACGAGTCTCATCCCGATGAGTGGGTGTTTGCAGGTTCCCGTCCTGCCATTATCGATTTCTATGCCACCTGGTGTGGACCTTGCAAGATGATGGCTCCCATGGTAGAATCTCTTGCCGGGAAATATGCCGGCAAGATAGATTTCTATAAGGTGGATATCGATCAGGAACCCGAGTTGGCTTCCGTCTTCGGCATCCGCAGCATTCCTACCTTCCTCTTTATCCCGCTGAAGGGCAATCCCACCATGCAGATGGGCGCCATGCAGAAGGAAGATTTCGAGGAGATTATCGGGAAAGTGATGAAAAAGTAAAGGGCGGATTTTCCTATTGGTGTTGGGGGATTGCAAATCCCCCGGTTTTAATAGGTCGAACATTTTTTCCATCACCGGCCAACTGGTTAAGAAGGAAGTGGAGGCCAGAGAAGCCACCACTTCGCTTCCTCGCGGCATTTATATCATCGGAAACAGAAAAGTGACAGTTCCATAACAGATTGGTTCTGCGTCTTTTTTACAACTCCCCGAATTCCTTCTTTACATCAAAGCAGGGACAATCCTTGGCAGCAAACTCATTATGCCCATGAACCACTGCCTCCGGATATTCCTCCTTCAGCTGCTCTATGAGCACTTTCAGTGCCGCCTTCTGCTCGGGGGTTCGGGTGTCCTTCGGCTTGCCATCCTGGGATAAGCCGCCGATATAACATACCCCAATGCTCACGGTGTTGTGACCCTTGCAATGGGCGCCCACCTCTTCTATTGATCTGCCCACGTGGATGCTTCCGTCACGATAAATCACGAAATGATAGCCGATACTGAAAAAGCCACGCTCACGATGCCAACGGTCTATGTCGGCTACCGTGTAGTTGCTACCCTCTTTGGTCGCACTGCAATGAATGATGATTTCCTTAATCTTACGCATAATATATACTATTAAATGAATTTATAATACAAAATCTAAAATAATCTATAGGGGGATTTCATCAGTCCCCAAATCGATGATAGTCAAGCTGACACCCTCATGTGTCTTTACCCCCTTCTTCAATCGCTCATAAAGACGGTCGAAGTGTTCACGGGAATGAATCACAAGTCCGGTAGCCACAGCCTTACCCAGAATGATACAGCCCTTTTTCAACGTCAGCGGACCATTGCCCGGCATGAGATAAGGAAAATCAGTGGTGTATTTCGAAGCACGAACCCCTTTCTTCAGAAGAATAGGCATTTTCTTGCTCTGCTGATTTTTCTTTCCACTCTTCTTTTCCTCCTTGCTCATGACAACGGAAAAAAGATCTACCATATACTCCCCTGCTGGCAATAAACGCTCAGGATGCTCCAAGGTGTTGCAAACCTTTACACCTTTTATTACCAATGTGCCATCCACACCCCAACGGGAATAGCGACGGCGATAAAGAATGATATTCATGATAATTGACAATTAATAATAGATAATTGATAATTAATAATCTGGCTAAAAGGTGGTCATCAAGGATTCATCTGATTGAAAATCCTTAATGACCGAAAATGACCGTGACCGTTAATGACCGGATGTATGAACGATCACTTACCTATAACCATATTCTATACCGTAGGCGAAACCTTCTGGTAACGCATATCAGGCAGAACAGCTATCAATCCCTGCCGCTTCCAGTTTTTCAGCATCTGTCTTACCACCTCACGAGTCACGTTTGCCCCCTTCACGGCTATACTTTGCTGCAATGCCTGCTCAAAGGAGAAGGTAACATCCAGACGCTCGAAGATGGAATCATTTCTGCCACGACGGGTGCGGTCGTAAGCCGTCTGTCCGCAATAGCTCTTCGACGAGAAGGCATCCTCTATGCGGCTACGGAAGAAGTAGAGCGCATTGTCGAGCTGATAATCGGCCAGGATGTTGAAGGCTGCAAGCATGGTTGGTGTCTGCATCTTTACTATCAACTCCTTCCATAACAGCGGATTCTGCTTCAACTGCTTCTCTGCACCCTGAAAACCATGCTTCTGAATCAGCGTTTCTACCACCTTGCAGAGCATGATACAAGTCATCATTCGCATTGTGGTAGGACAGATTCGAAAACGCTGACGGGCTTTCACCTTGTCATCATTCTTCATGGTCTCCAATCTTATCTGCTCCAGCCACTCCCTGCCCTTGGTCTCCAGTTTTGGAAGCGAAACTTCGCCCTCTATCAAAGGCAGCAGGTGGGCAATCTGCCGGATGTGCTCACGCTGCGATTCGGTAAGTACAAAGAGATTATCCGTAAGAGGAGTGAAGGTGTTGTCGGGTGTACGGGCCACTACGATTCGGCTCTGGAAACCATCCGTATAATTGTTCACCACTCTATAGAGAGCATCGGGCGTTCCGCACATCACCACGTTCCATAAGAGTCTGTCAATGTGAACATTCACTGCATCTGCACTTCTTGCCTCACGCTCATAGCTCGTGCCGTCGTACGCCTGTCTTAACATCACGGAAAAATCGCTCATTGCCGATTTCCATTTCTGCGCTACCGTGTCAGCTTCCGGAGTAAACGAGAAGGCGTGTTTGCCTTCCGTATTAGCCAGACGCTCGGCAAGATTCGCCACTGTGTTGTTCAGCGTCAGGCATCTTACGGGCAGTTTCGGCTCTTCCGGCTGCTCCTTCTTGTTCTTCGCCGCACGCTTTTTGGCTCTCCATTCATCCTCCTGCTGCTGATACATTTTGTCCATATCCTTCACTTCCGAAGTCCAGGCATCAACCACGGGGTCGATGCTACCCTTTCCGGAAGCAAAATCACCGGCTATGTAGGAGATGAGATTCAGCGAGTTCATCTTGCCGTGCACGGCAACCTTTACGCCCGTAGCCAGCATTCCGATGACCGGACAGATGGCAGTAATTACGGGCATGGCGAGGGGTGGCCCCACGGCGTTGATAGAATCGCGCACGCCTTGCGGCATCTTGGGCAGAGCATTGAAATAGAACATTTCGTCCTTGGCATTTGCCTCGTCCAGCGCATTCACCAGTGCCTCGCTGTCTTCATTCGCATTCCCATTAAAAGCCCCCTGTTTCAGCTTTTCCTGTCGCAGAGCAGCAAGCACATCCTTCAGTCGCTTAGGCATTTGCGTAATCTTCTCGTTCAGCGCCGAGTTGATGCAAGCCATCTTCTCCTGCTCTGGGAAGCCATCGTAGCAGGGAATGATCTGAGCCATGAGATTGCGGTCAAAGCCGCAGATGTGGCGCAGGTTCACGGCAAGCTCGAAGGTAAGCGTGTTGCGATTGGAACGCATAGGCTCCTGACCGTCATTATACATCTGCCACCACTTTTGGATGATTTCAGAATATGGGATTCCGAGGTAATCATTGCCGGATTGTGAAGAAAAGGAGGAAGAAGATGAAGAAGATGATGATGATGAAGCGGAAGCAGGCTGAGCCTGATTCTTAGAAGAAATCTGAGGATTCTGAGAGGCTTGAACCTTTCGAGAATTCTGATTCGCTTGGGATTTCTGATTCACTTGATTCATCAGAGAATTCTGAGAATTCAAAGCCTTCTCTTCAACCTTCTCCAACCAGGGTTTGTAATGCTTGTTCGCCTTATGCGCCCCTGGAGGAAGCTCCTCCTGTCCATACTTCTCACGCTCTTCCAGCACCTTACCTTCAGCCGCCACGGCAGCCTCATCGTAATCATCCTTGAAGAGTTCGGGAGACAAGTAAAGCAAATCTTCTGCATCAGCCGAAGTAGTGAAATACACTCGATTAATATCATGAGCCGACGTATCCATCTCGCACTCCATCATCTTGGCAATTCTTACTTGATTCTCCAGGATTGTCTTGCCCATCTCTCGCTTGCAAACCGCATGACCGCCTTGTCGTGCGCTGCGTTCCAGCATCAGCAAACCATATTTCTCAGGTTCCTGAAGCATCAGCTTAGCCGCCTTCTCGAAGTCCTGCTTATCATCCAGGTCGAAGCCGAAAGCCCGGCTTGGCAATTTCGTGCCCTTTACCACCCCTTGCGGATAATGCCCGGAGTAGTTAAACTGCACCAGTCTTCGCTTCGCCCCGTCGTTCCCCTCACGTGCCAGTCGCAAGTTCGCCTTCTGTTCGTAGCTTCCACGAATCTTTCTGTATTCCTCTTCCGAGGTGATGGAGCGGGCCACTTTGTGCCCATTCTCCACCCTTATTAAATAGCAACTCATCTATGTGTTTCTACTTATCTTTTTGGTTGAACATCTATTTTCTATCGCTTCAACTGATAATCTACCACAGCCTCAGCAGCCTCTTCAGCCTCCTTTACCATCGTGCTGCCGATGTTGATTCCTTCATCGCAGAACACCTTCAAGGTGAGCTGGATGGCTCCATCCTTGGTCTTGCTCACACGACCGTGCGCCAACTTTCTGATCAGTTCCGACTGAGAGCGGATTCGTGGTTTAACCACGAAATCAAAAGTACCATCCGAAAGCTGCTGGGCAACGCCCTGCGAACGGAATCCCTGCACCTTCTCTCCCCCTCCGTGCTCATTAGGCGCAAAGAGGAAACACTTGCTTTCATCATAGAAAGCCATACCACCCAGCTGCACATGCTGGCAGCCATTGTTATTCACCTGTTGGTTATTCACCTGCTTATTCTGTCCTTTATTCATAAAATCTTCAATTAAAATAAGGATGAACGAAAGAAGTGCCGTAAGTTTTAGTTTGCGCAAATTATCCCGGGACAATTCTTTACTCCACCTATTTCAATTCAAGATTCATTACTTGCCGAGCTTCTCAATATCCGTAACCAGGATATCCTGATAAACCTGACCATTATACTCACGAGCCGTGAATCGGAGCGTAACCGCCACCAGTGTTCCCGGAGCAAACTTACACTGCGCCACATTGCCCAGCATTGCCGCAGCATATTGGTTCTCGTACTTACCGCCCATCTCCTGCAACACGATGTTGCACTTCATCATCTGGCCGTTCTCACTCTTCTGACTCTGTACAGCGAAAGCCTCGCCCTGCTGCACCACTCTCATAATCTTTGAGTCCATAATAAAATCAGCTGCAAGACCTAGCCTCCCTTTCAAGGCTCATTAGTTCCAACTCCGATCTTGCCGAAAGCTGGTGCAAAGATAGCAAGTCTTTCAATGCGCCGGAATACATCGTGAAAGAATCCCCCCTTATCTTTTCACCACCTTTTATTTCAGCTCAGCCTCAAGGATGTTTTTCATCACAATAAGCAGGCTTACGGCTCCATTGCCACCACTGGCTATTCGCTGCTCGTATTCCTTATTAATCAAATCGAAGAAAAGTTTCAGATAGAAACGTTCCGTTCCATTCTTCAATTCCTTTCCGTCCCTGATACTTCTCAGAGTAGGAAAGTTTACGCCCTCATTGAGCTTCACCAGCTGGCTATGCTTATAGCCCAGTTCCACTACGGCAGCATAGGCAATGCCCAGCGCCGTTTGCTCATGCTTCTTATTATCTGCCATGATTCCTGATCGGTTTGCGAGAGAAGCCGTGGATTACCGATGGCCATCTTCAATCACATTGTGAGGTTCCTCGCCTACGCTCAGGTTATTAACTTTAGTGCAAAAAAAAATGCACCCGACATCTTTTGTCGAGTGCAAAAATACAATAAGGTATTGGGAATACCAAAGAAAACGGACGGACAGAAAAGTTGTCCGCTAGAGTCCGTTAAAACGGGAAATCAGATATAAAACGAGTGTTATACCTTTCAAGAATATCTTCTATGATAGAACGCTTGCTCAAAATCTCTTCTTCATCAAAGCATTCGCCTGTTTTTACAGTCTTAAGCTTGTATTTCATAAACTTACAGTAATTGGAATTAGATGGTGCTCCTATATCTTTAAATTCATCTCTCATCTCTTTCCATGTAGGTTTCCGGCTAAGAGCTTTTTCTTCCATTAAGATAAGAATATAAGGAACGTGTTCCTTACACTTATGTCCGTCTATAAGCCCATGTAGTTCTTTTAGTAATTCCTCCGCTTTATATCGTGGATTTATTAGGCTACGGAAGCTTGTTGCTCTTGCATCTTTTCCTTCTGCATTTTTTTTCAACATCTTATCAAGTTCTTCTGCTATAGGATGTTCTTTAAATGCACTTAATTTGGCTTTTAATATATTCAAATAATCTATTGCCTTAGATGCTTCGATTAGAAATGAAGGCTGTAACAATCCCTGTTTGGATGTGGCAACATAATCTTTATACTTAGACTGTTCTATGTCAAGCAGCCTAAGTGATGATTCTATATATTTTATCAGTTCTTCCTGTGTTTTAACCAAAGTCCTATACTGATCATTTATATAGTGGTAAGCACTTTTATAATTATCTAATTCATCAAGAATATGCCTGCCCTTCAACTGAGCTATTTTAGCTTCATAATCAGCACAATATGTTGCTAATCTTATTGAAGAATCACGCACTTTATCTTCAAGACTTTCTATTATGCCACGCAACCTTTTGTTTTCGTTTTGACATAATAGTAGTTCAAAATCATCCATATTTTTCTTTATTTTAGTTTTGAAGTAATCATTATAATATCACTTCAATAAGTTTTAAAGAGTCAAGAGAATATAACTTTCACTAAACTAAAATTATAATTCTCTTGACTCTTTCTTGTGCAAAACTCTTTATAAGCCTAATCCGCTTTTAGAGTATAATCCACTATTATATATAGAAGTAAAACTGCGCTAAACATAAGCCTGCTTGATAAGTTTACCGATGGTAGTATCCGTAAAAGTTCGCCAGATCTTCAATTCCACAGGCTTGTAGTCATCAAAGAGCTGCTTTACGAACTGCACCTCAAGTACCAGTCGGAGATCGTTTTTATCTTCTTCAGGCGTTCCCTCCTTGCGATAGCCGAGTCGTGCTATTCTGATAAGAAAGAGATCGCGCACTCCCTTGCCCTTAATATAAGGCATAAAGTAGAAAAGCTTGTTGAGAGCCACGGATGCAGGAAACTTCTTGCCTGTATAGTAGATGGTGGCAGAGCCGTCAAGAAACATCTTCTCGTTGTCTTTCTTTACCAGCGAGATGAGAACATTCTTGGTTTCATCCACCACAGGCTCCAGCTGCGGCTTTTCACCATATTTCTCCCAATTAATATCTTCGTGCAACATACTGTTGTCAGCAATACTATTGAGTGCATATTGATCGAAGAGATCAAGGAAGTTGAGCTCGTGATACTTATTTTTAGATTCTGGCATCTTCTTTTCCACCTTTTTCAGAGTTTCACGATTAAGTCGCCTGCCCATTATCTTGTGCCAAATAGAACGAGCTAAAGAAACTTGCCCCTTTGAAAAATGCATTCGCTGGTGTAAAATTATTTCATCGGTTACATCTAGAATTTCATCTGCAGATGCATTATTGCGAAGCATGGAGTCTATCGTATTAAATAAATCCTCATTCTGTTCGTTGTAAGGAAGATAAATTCCTTCAACTTCACTTGGCATAAGTTCGAGACAACCACCCCCAAAATTTCTACCCATTATCTCTGCAAAAGTAAAAGATAAGGAATTATAATAACTTGCTATAAAAGCTTTCTTATTGATTCCTTTGTGGATAAACACTCTATGCATCGTATCCGTCGTATATGCTTCTGCTTCGTTTAAAACAAACTTAGGATAAAGATTGTTACGACGAAGGAATAATGCATCAGATAATTTAATAGAAGGAATTACCCACCACTGATCGCGTATACTAGTCTTATAACCTTTATTCACTCCCTCTTTTACACCATTTTCCAAATAAGCTTTAACCCCACTGTTTCCCTTTACATCCGCATCAGGAGTGAATACAAGAAGATGAGCCTTAGCACCTGACTCAACATTCTTAAGCCAGTCATTATAAGTAAAGCAAAGACTGTTAACCTGTACGCTACGTCCTATCATTGGATGTGCATATTCCTGCAACTGATACAATGAAACCACAGATTTGGGCACAGTAAAATAACTATTGGAACCTGTTGTAATACCAACTTCTACATCAGCATAGGAGGAAATCTTCGGCATAGACTGAGTCTTAATTTTTTCCAAGAATTCAAGTTCTTCCTTAGCAAGAAAATAGTACGTCCATTTGTCTGTATGAAAATCTATCTTCTTTGTTGGGAAGCTCAATCTGTGCGGGTCTAAATTCAATAACCCTTCTGTATCGCGTACCTCAATGTGTTCTATCAGATGTTCGTCAGTACCATTTTTTTCACACAGCAACAATACGATTTCCTGCTGTATTTCTTCAAAAACAAGATTTTCAAAAGAAATTATATTAATCTTATTGAATGTCTTTGCAAGGTATTTGCGCAATTGCTGAGCATACTTTACCATCAATAATTCTGACGGAATAACAAACCCCATTTTCCCATTTTTCCTCAGAAGTTGGCAAGAACCTACAACAAATGTAACCCAAGCATTTGTCAGTTTTGTTCTTCTTAAATTTGAACGCTTGAAAATTTCATCAGCCAATACCTGCTGATTCTCGTCATAATACTGATAACGTATGAAAGGTGGATTGCCAACAACCAAATCAAACTTTTTATCTGTATCAAGACAAAAACAATGAAAGTCAGAATTTATAACTTCTGAATCATGTAGATTTATTGCTCTTGCCTTTTCTGCTTCTGCAGTTTCATATTCAATGGCAGTAATGCTTCTGAAAGACATATTTGCATTAGCCATACACTCTAGAAATATACCATCGCCACAACTAGGTTCCAGTATATCCATATGGTCATTACCATTAATCCCCCATCGAAGGATAAAATCCGCAATGGCAGATGGAGTGTAATATGCTCCTCTTAGTTTCTGTTCTGATGCATTTTCAATTAGCTGCATATAATTTTTTTATTATAGGAATTTTTGATACTTGCGATTCTGTCATACCATAAAGTACATTAATGGCATTCTGCTGTTCTTGCTTTAAAGCGTCAAACTGCCTTAGCAAAGGGATCTGTTTGCGTTTATTACCCTCTGCCGATGCAATTTTATCGCCTAGAACTATTAACCTTTTCTGTCTTCTTACAACATCATCATGTCTTTCTTTTTCTTCTGTATTTGAAAAATCAATAGTAGGAATTCGTATCTGTTTGAGTACCTTTGTTCCTCTAGCTATATACCCGCCACGGAATATTTCGCCATATAGAGATGCAAGCCACTCTCCCTGTACAGAACCTAACATTGCTTGTATATAATAGATGGAATATTGGCTATCAGTAGGAATACCAACAAGGCAATAACCTGCAGTACCTCCTGACGAAACCAAAGTTCCTTTCTTGTCAATTGCATATTTATCAGATAAAGACAAAACACCTACTATAATTTTTTCCTTTCTTTCACATGCATCGAGACTCTGATGTCTTCCATAACGATACCACTCGTTAGCCGTGGCCGGCACAGGTTGAATATTTCTTGACGGCTTAGACAATTCTGGTTTAACATCCATAAGATAGGCATAAAACAGAGGGAATCTCTCCTCTATGAGTTCTAATGGAATGAGTTCCAACTTACCTCTCGAATTTCTTTTATAAGGAAATAATACTCTAGCATTTGGGGTAAATGTGCAGTAAGAATTTAGCGCATCTTCCCTTTTTGCTCTCACAAAATATGGTTTTGTAACTTCTTTCTCTACCTGATATGTTTTGCCGTTAAACGCTAAAAATGTATAGGTATCTCTATCTTCCTCTGTAGGGATAAAGATATAAACATGATTAGCACTAGTTTGGATTCCATTGAATATGCATTTCTTACCAACTATCTCTACTAGAGTTTTAGTACTACGACTTATAACATCCAAGAGGTTCATTTGGATATCTGTACAAAGTACCCATGTGTTCCCTGAAAGCATAGTAGTGTCACGCTCATAGAATAAATTGGAATCTTTTGAACGAACTTTCCATGCAGAGAAATCGCTTACTTCCGAATACATAAATTTATCCCGTTCCTGATTCTGTAGTATGATAAGACAAGTATAAGTTGACTTATCTTCAAAAACCTGATGTGCTCCGAAAGAGACGATGGTCTTGAGAATTCTTCGACTTGCAATGAACTTACGTAATTTTGAAGCAGCCCCAACTTTCATAAACTTGTTAGGCACAATATAACCTAAGAAGCCATGAGGTTTCAACAGTCCCATTGCACGTTCTATGAACAAGAAATATTTATCATATTGCCCGCAACTACTCACATATAGCTTCTCTGTTTTGTAAAGTTTCTTTTCTGTAGGCGTATATTTCTTCATATCTTCCGTTTTCATATATGGCGGATTACCCACAATCAAATCAAACTTTCTACCTTCAAAGTCGAAAGGATTAATCTCTTCTACCAATTCAGATGGAACATTCTCCGGAGAAAGCAAACTGTTCCCGTAAAAAATGTTTTCATCTAGATTAGGCAAGATGGGATGGAATGAAGATAGTGTATTAACATCTTCATCCTCTAATAATTTCAGTAAAAGTCCGAATTTACATGCCTCAACAGCATTAAAATCCTTGTCAACTCCATATATACAATTAACCAAAAGATTACGCTTAATTCTAAATGGCAACTTGTAAGTATTAATACTTGTTTGTATGAGTACAGATGGACGGTGACTCTGATAATAATCAATAAGCGCATCACTTAGGAACTGATAAAGTTCCAATAGGAAAGCACCTGAGCCACATGCTATATCTGCACATTTAAGCGCATTGATTTGAGAATCATTTTTACCTATTATCATTTCTGTTGCAGTTTGGTGCAATATCTCGCGCACTATTACATTAGGAGTTGTTACGATGTCTCGCTCAATATTCTCGGGTTTATTGACAATGACTAATTCACCATCTTTTATATCCAACTTCTGAGCAAGAAAAATCTCATAGATACGTCCTAGAATATCAGATGAAAATACAGAAAACGAATACGGACTCTCTGGAAAATATAATTGCTTTATAATCTTCCAAAAAGCCGAACTCACGTTGTTTATTATATCATCAGACAACAGTTCCCCAAAGAGACCTGAATTATATTTATTATCAGCCTCTTTAAACTTTGATACAAGTTCCTTGTAACTATTATGATCTGCAATTTTCAGCAAAGCCTGATAAGTCTCAATATTTCTGTCTTCACAGACACGCAAAAAAAGTATCTTGTTGATGTAGCTTTGGACAACATCTCCGAGATAACTAATTTCTATTGCAGGCATAGCTGAATAAATCTGTTGACCAAGCAACAAACGCCATTCGTTGATTTGATTTAAAAACAGTTTATCTATAGATATGTGTTCGACATTCGTTGTTATATCCATCCACACCTCATCAAAGCTACCATCATAAACAGAAGCTTTTCCTAAGTAGCGGAGGAGTTCTTCTGTTACATTTTCATAGTCAGTATAATGATACGCTTTAATCAATGATTTTTTTCGTGAATCAGCTTCTTCGACAGGAGCTGTCGTATCATAGATAAATAAATCTTCAAAATTTGATAAAACAGAAATCTTCAATCCTGCAGTATAACCATAACGACGAACCTGCTTCGCAGGCTCGTCATCATTTTTTATATCGACGCATGGCTTCTTGGCTTCCAAGAAAAACTTCCGCTCACCATAAAGTCGAAAAGTATAATCAGGCTTCTTAGAATGAGTAGAAGCATCTGCTTTGAGTGACTCTTCTAGCAACACCTCACGTTCATTGGTATTCTTTCCTGAAATATTTCTTATATCCCAGCCCAAAATTTCAAACAATGGGTCCAAGAACTCATTACGCACTTGAGTCTCGTTAAAACGAGATGTGCGATAATAGTCCCTTTCCTGTTCATACTTCAGTACAAGTTGATGTATTTTATTTTTTATCTGCTCTATCATATTCTTATTATTTATCTGCACATTAAATGCAAAATTGCCCCCAAAGTTACACAAAAAAAACGAAACATCTATATTTTATTATATATGTTAACACAAAAATGAAAAAAAGTGGGTAATAGGCCTAATATTTTTAAAAAAGAACAAAATCATAGAAGAAAAAATGCCTGAATTTGACCAGAAAGAGGTGAAAAAATCAGAAAGAAAACAAAGAAAGACAAGGAAATGAAAAATATTTCTGACATAATTAGAGAATAAACAAAGATTAGAATATACTTCAAACTTAACCACAAGGAAGAAAAAATCATTAAGTAAAATCAAGAAGTACCACTTAAGGATTTAAGCATATTAACCTAAGCATCAACCCATTACATTTTATCAACTTATATAACGAAATGTAAATATTTATCAATGAAATCCGGTCATTAATGCCTGGTCATTTTCGGTCATTAAGGTTTTCGGGGGCGGCGAAATGTATATAGTATAATATTAAAATATTTTAATATTATACTATAAGGCTAAATGACAGGATTGATTTTTCTTAATGACCGATAATGACCGGTCATTAATGCCCGGATACCTTTGCTTCGCCATTCCACTCACTTCCCTCTTATCTCATCCCCCGGTTTCACAACATACGGGAAAAACGAATTCAAGTGACGGGAAAAGCCATTGCCCCCTCAGCCTTTTTTCGTATCTTTGCACCGGCAATCGAAAGAACAGCCTTTTGTGCCTCAGGGCGGTC
>ERZ1034626.368-NODE-368-length-33058-cov-6.247402_pt1 | contig 33058 bp, 28 predicted proteins | sample MGYA00520652_ERZ1034626 | MGnify/ENA primary metagenome ERZ1034626 (study PRJEB33766, sample SAMN09781765) | gut metagenome | biome: gut microbiome | host: Homo sapiens | place: Madagascar | study: EMG produced TPA metagenomics assembly of the PRJNA485056 data set... | reverse complement strand
AATAACAACTAAAAAGCCACATCATGAGAATCAATAGCGGTTTCGTAATCCGCGACATCTGCGGGGAAAAGGTCATTTCCGGAGAAGGCAACGAATGCATCAACTTCAACAAGCTTATAAGGCTCAACGAATCCGCTGCCTTCCTTCTGGGATTGGTCGGAGAATCCGAGTTCACCGAAGAGACCATGGCAGACCTGCTTTGCTCAAAGTACGATGTAGACCGTGAAAGAGCCTTGGCCGACGCGGAAGCCCTGTGCTCGACCTTGAAGGAAAACGGAATCATCGCATAGCATGAAGAACGTTTCGGCCATAAGGCACTACCGCGTGGGCGGGATTCCTTTCAGGATCGAGTTGGAGTCCCCGTGGATTCCGATGGAGTACACCGAACCTGTCAAGAGGCGGATTGAGAATGCGGCGGCCAAGGGAATATAGTCTCCTCACACGAAGTGTCGGGATGGAGTGACTGTCACCGGGAACGGATGAGCATTAGACAGTGAGAGGGCGACCCAAACAGGCCGCCCTCTCACATTTTCTTGGTAATCTTATAAAATAACTTGGTAATCTTTGATTGTCTTTCTTATTCTTTAAAGCTTACTTACCGTAGTCGTAGATCTGGAGTTCGACAGGGCCGAGAAGGCCGGAAGGCTGAAGCTCGGAATCCTTGTTGAGGTAGGTCGCCGTCTGGAAGGTGAACCTCTCGTTGGCAGGAATGGCTTCCTTCTCTCCGATCACTCTGTTCCTCCAGCAGTTTACAACCTCCACCTCGATCGTGTTCACGCCCTTCCTGAGCAGGTTTGTGATGTTGAGCCTGTAAGGAGCCGTCCAGACACCGCCGGCATATTCACCGTTGACCTTCACCTTCGCCATCACCATGACCTTTCCCAGATCAACGTAGACCTCTCCCTGTGGCAGCTTCTTAAGCTTGAAGCTGTTGGTGTAGGTGGCGTCTCCGGAGAAATACTTGATCCTCAGATCGTCGCTGGTGGTCCAGTCATAGAGCGTGTCGAATGTGACCGGTGCCTCAGGGCCGCCCCTCTTCTCCTGGAAAGCGACGGTCCAAGGGGTGTCGATGGTCGCCAGGACAGACTTCTCCGGATAGTTGCAGCCTTCAGAGACCGCCTTGTCAGTGTCCTTCCTGAACACGATGAACGAGCTTTCGTAGGCTTCAAGCCTCATCGGAACCTTGGTGGTCTTCGTGAGTGTCCTGTACTGCCTCAAGTCACGGACATCCTTGGTGAGCGGATTCCATAGCTCAGGAGTCTTGCCCTGCACGCGGAACAGGCCATCGAATGAGATAGCCTTGTCTCCCTGGTTGGAGACGAAGTAATACTCCCCGTCCGCGAGTCTGAGATGGATGAACTGAATAGGCAGAGCCGGATCCTCCGTGGTGAAGTCAGGGGCGATGCCCAGATCGGCGAACACCTCCTCAAGCGAGGCGTCCTTGTAGATTCTGCCCTTGCCGTAGCTCACTGAGCGCGAGAACGGATCCGTGTTGTTTCTCCACATCCTGGCAGCGATGCCCCTTACCTTCACATCGCACTCCGGGTAGCCCTTCATGCTCGGAGATCTCTCCGGAGCCGGGCCAAGGATCACAAGACCGTCACGGACAAGCGTTTCAAGCTTTTCAAGGAGTTCCGGGCGCATGGTCTTGATCTTAGGAAGAACGAGGACGGAGTACTGCATACCGCTTTCAAGGGTGAGTTTGCCATCCTTCACACAGGCCTTCATGACCACATCGCTGTTGATGTAGTCGAACGAGAATCCCTCAGGAAGTTCCGGATCCTTCGTTCCGGTCATCTTAGGACAGTCTTCGCCAAGGAAGTAGGCGACATCGGCCACATAGCGTCCCTGCTGGAGCATGTAGTTGCAGCGCTTGATGTAGTCGTTGAACACGTCCAGTTGGGAGAACCAGGTGTTGTGACGGTTGAACTCATTGCCGAACCATGCGTTGACGCCAGGCACTCTGTCGTCAGGCTGCTGTATGTAAAGATGGTACAGGGTAGCGTTGATGCCCTCGGTGAAGAAACGGTCACCCCGTTGTTTCATCTGGCCGGGATACTGTGTGAAGTCAGGCCCTCCGCAGGTGAAGCTCTCGGCCCAGACCTTACGCTTTCCGTAGATGTGGCCGCAGGATGAGGCCACCCGGTTCTCGATGTCGCCAAGGTCGCCGAAACTCCAGAACTCGCCGGCGATCTCATCGGACTGCGATCCGTACTGGAGGAAGTCTCCAGGGAAGCCCCAATGGCCGTAGTTCTCAAGCCAGGTGGTCAGGCCATGCTCGTTGCTGACCTCACGAAGACCGCCCACATAGTTGTAGGACACCTCATCGGCGACAAGCCGCCTGAGATCCCAAAGGAAACGGTCGGACATGTCCTCGCTGCCGACCACCACACCACTCATGACAGGGATGAAAGGCACCGGATCGTAGCCGTAGGCCGCGATGAAATCCTCGATCAGATTGTCGGTCCAGTTCTGGCCTCCTGTCTCGTAGCTGTCCTCCACACAGACCTTGAACGTCTTTCTGTCCTCGGCAGGGATCCTCTTCAGTATCTGGCCGAGATAGTTGTCAAAGTGTGTGCGTATGTGCTTCTTGCTCATCTTGTCCGTCTCAAGTCCGGTTCCCTCCACAGGCGCCGGGGAGCAGAGCGTGCCGGTAGGAAGCATGGCAGTCCTCATGACCACCCAGTCGCCTGCCGGAACATCCCAGACGAGCGTCCCGTCTTCGGACACATTGGCGGTTATGTCCTTGACCTCACTTTCAGGAACACCCTCATAGTCAGGCTGATCCCTCCACATGTAGGCATCCCACATAGGATGCGGGGTCTGCCACATCTTTGAGAGGGACTTCTCTGGGTATCTCTCCACGGCCGGTTTGTCGGACAGGGTGACGCTCTTCACGACCCCAGGCTTGACCTTGAGGACAAACTCGCCCGCGACCGTCTCGGGGATAGAGATCACAACTGGAGCGAATGGCTCGAAACCGACATTCGTGTCGGAACGGCTCCTGTCGATAAGGAACTCCTCGACAAGTGTGAGTTCTCCGCCTTTCCTCGCGTAGAGAGACGCCTCGCTGACAACCTCCTTATCGACAGGCTTGATGAAGACCGAACGCACGACTGCCTCCTTGCCGGCCTTGAATGTGATGGTTCCGTCTTCGGCCACCTCGGACGCGAAGCTGACGGAGGCAGCTGACAGAGGATAGGCAAGAACCCTGACAGGCTGCGCGTCCTTTCCGAGCTCACGAAGTTTCCCGTTGAACCTCACCGGACCGGAAACCGTGTCCTTCACATAGCCAAGATACCTCATCGCCTGCGATGGCTCGACCCAAGGGCCGCCGCTCTGGCTCCATCCAGGACTGTTGAACATACCGATCTCGATGCCGAGCTCGCCCGCGGTCTTGAACATCGTGTGAAGGATGTCCCACCATTCGTCCGTGAACATCCTGACCGGACCCTGAGGAGCGCCCTGCCCCTCGCCGATCATGCCGATGAAGGCCCTGTTGATGCCTACAGACTTCATTGCCTGGAGATCCTTTACGACTCCTTCCTTGGACATGTTCCCGGCAACCCAGTACCAGTAGATGCCAAGTTGCTGACTCTCAGGAGTGTCCTTGAAGTTCTTCTCAACTGTACTGATGCTGTCCTGGGCGAAGGCTGATCCGCCCAGAAGCAGAAAGACGGCCACAAGCCATCTGAATTTTTTAACCATAATCATTTATTTTGGAATATTACATCCTAAGTAACTCTTTGTAATCCCTAAAGATCATCAATTTATTTTTAAACGCTTACTAAAAGTGGTTTTTTCAAATTTAGAAAATAATCTAAACGGGCTGCAATTATTATCAAAATGTAAATGCCAATTATCAAAATGCCAATACCACCGCAGAGCGGATTCGAGGGAGACTCCGCCCACATAACCAACGAAGGTAGGCGAGAGACGTAAAGTCTGGTGCGAACGGCATAAAATTCGTACTATATTCTTTTAAAAGTGTTATTTTTGTGGTTGAGAGCCATGCCGCCGGGCAACCGCGCGACAGCGACGGCTCCAATCTGCGGAGAAAGAAAGAACATGAAGGTGAAAAGGATTATTATGATGGTTCTGGCCGGGATGCTGATGGCGTGCGGCCTGGGATATTCACAGAACAACAACAAGATAGGGAAAAGGATTGACGGCGAGCTGATTGATGCGGTCTCGGCGCTGGACGAAGGGCAGTACAAGGAGGCGCAGGTGACGCTGGAGAGGATACTGACGGCTGATCCACGGAACGACGCCGCACAGTACTACCTTGGCATGTGCCGGCTCTACGCCAACGACCTGGACGGCGCGAAGACGGCTTTCAAGAAGGCCTCTGAACTGGATCCCGGGAACTTCTGGTACAGGGAAAGGCTCGCGCGGACATATTCATTGACAGGAGAGGACGATCTGACCATCGCGACCTACGAAGATCTGCTGAAGGACTATCCCAAGAAGGATGACATCTATTTCACCCTTGTCAACCTCTACCTCAAGCAGAGCCAGTACGACAAGGCTCTCGGCGCGCTCGACCAGATCGAGGCCGTGTTCGGCAAGAGCGAGAACGTGACCGCCACGAAGTACGACATCCTTCTTCGGCAGAACAAGCCGGAGGAAGCGTTCAAGGTTCTCACGGATTTCAACAAGGAGTTCTCCTCGCCCTATGTCCTGACCAAGCTCGGGGATCATTCGATGGCGGAGTACAAGGACACCGCCGCCCTGGCCTACTACCAGGAGGCTCTTGATCTCCAGGGCGGCTACATGCCGGCCCTGCTCGGAGAGTCGGAGGTCTACAGGACACGCAGGAACTTCCCGGAGTTCTTCAAGACCCTGAACAGGTTCATGGCCAATGACGAGACCGACACCCAGGTCAAGACCCAGTACCTGAATATGCTTGTGACACGGACCGACCACAGGTTCCTGCAGAGCGTGAAGCCGCAGATCGACTCGCTGTACGACAACCTCGTCGCCCATCATCCGACCGACAGCACGGCTCTCATGGCCGCCGGACTCTACTGGTACTCGTCCGGCAAGGCTGACAAGGCCAAGGATCTTATTCATAAGAACATGGCCTTGTACCCTGACAATTTGGAAGCAGCCATCGCCTACGCCCAGCTTCTGGTGTACATGAAGCAGTGGGGCGAGTTGGAGAGCGAATGCGACAGCGCCATGGCCAGATTCCCTAAGGAGACGGTGTTCCTGGACATCAAGAATCTGGTGTGCTTCAACAGGAAGGATTGGCACGGCATCATCGACAACAACAAGAGAATCATAGAGATAGCCCAGGGCGACACCTCCCTTACCATCCCGGCTCTCGCCACGATAGGCGACATGTACCACGAACTGGGGAAAGAGAAGGAGGCCTTCAAAGTCTACACCAAGGTTCTGAAACTGAACCCGGACTACGCTCCCGCGCTGAACAACTACGCCTATTACCTGGCTCTCAAAGGCGCCAAGCTAAAGAAAGCGTGCGCGATGAGCAGGAAGACGGTCGAGAAGGAGCCGGATAACCCGACCTACCTTGACACCTACGGATGGATCCTCCATCTTCTGAAAAGGGACAAGGAGGCGAAGGCTCAGTTCAAGCACGCGATGCTCTACGGGGGCAAGGAAAGCGCCACATGCCTGGAACACTACTCAATTGTGCTTGAGGCGCTAGGGGAAACCGATCTGGCGAAAGTCTACAAGACGCTGGCGGAGAATAAAAAAGCGGAAGGAAAGGAATGAGGAAGATATTAGGGATATTCATGCTCACGCTCCTGGCCGCCTTGTGGTGGCAGACACCGGCATATTCACAGGACACGAGATCACAGGAGGCCCGCAGGGCGCGGCTTCAGAAGGAGATCGCCATTCTCGACGAGCAGATCCGGAGCAACGCGTCCCAAAGCGCCAACGCCCTGAGCCGGCTCACGCTGATCAGCGGCAAGGTCAACTCCCGAAAGAAGCTGATCGAGGAAAGCGACCGGATGATTTCTGAATATTCCGACTCCATCGCCGTGAAGGAGAAGGAGATAAAGGCCCTGACAGCGCGTATGGACACTCTTTCGTACCACTACGCCAAGCTTGTGAGGGGCGCCTACGTGAACCGGAGTCCCAAGGTCTGGTACATGTACATCCTCGCGAGTGACGACGTGGGTCAGGCGTTCCGGAGGTACGGCTACCTCAGGGATCTTTCCAAGCAGATGAACGTTCAGGCCTCCAAGATCAAGGAGGTGCAGTCCACGCTTGAAAGGGAGAGCGAGGTTCTCTCGTCGATGAGGAAAGAGGCCGAATCCATCCGCGCGCAGAGGATGTCGGAGATGAGCAAGCTGCAGGCGGAGGAGAATGATTCCCGGATGCTTGTCAACAAGCTTAAGAAAAACAAGAGAAAGTACCAGCAGGACATTTCCAAGAAGCAGCGAGAGGTGGAGGCTCTGAACAGGGAGATCGCAAGAATCATCCGTGAGGCCACCGAGGACGGCAAGTCCGGCAAAAAAGGTTCGTCATCCAAGGAGCGCAAACCTATCGACTACACCCTAGCCAAGAAGTTCGAGGCCAACAAGGGCAAGCTTCCGTGGCCGGCTGAAGGGCCTGTGGTCGATCATTTCGGGCAACGTTTCCATCCGGTCTACACGAACCTCAAGCTTCCTTTCAACAACGGTGTCAACATCGCGCTAAAGGCCGGGACACAGGTCAAGGCCGTGTTCGACGGAGTAGTGAAGCAGATTGTCGTGATGCCGGGCTACAACAAATGCGTCCTGGTCCAGCACGGGAACTACTTCTCGTTCTACTGCAAGCTGGGCAGTGTAAGCGTCAAGGCCGGCGACAAGATCAGGACCGGCCAGGTGGTCGGCACGGTGGACACCATAGGCGGAGAGACGCAGCTACATTTCCAGATCTGGTCCGGGCGCACCCCACAGAATCCTGAAACCTGGCTGAGACCTTAGATTATCATGAGACACGAGATCATCATAAAAGACCTGCAGGACATTGACAGAGCCGCGGGCGAGTTCCTTTCCCGGACGGAAGGGCACAATATTCTTGCGTTCTACGCTCCTATGGGGGCGGGCAAGACGACATTCACTACAGCGGTGTGCCGCCGCCTGGGAGTGCGCGAGGACGCTGTCAGCTCACCGACCTTCGCGATTGTCAACGAGTACCGCACAGGCTCCGGCGAACCGATGTACCATTTTGATTTCTACCGCATTACCAAGATCTCCGAAGCGCTCGACATCGGTTTCTACGACTACATCGACAGCGGATGCCTCTGCATCATGGAATGGCCGGAAAACATCGAGGAGATCCTTCCGGAAGAGACGCTCCGGATCCACATCACCGTCAATCCGGACGAGTCCCGCACCGTTTCATGGGAGGACTGACCCGGGAAGGCATCACAGACTGTCCAGGTTCAGACGGTCGAGGAAGCGGTAGCCCGCGGCCTCACGGAGATATTCAGGCCTGATATCCCGTGACATCTCAAGATCCGCGATGGTTCTCGCGACCTTGAGGATCCTTGAATATGCCCGGGCGGACAATCCAAGCCTCCCAATCAGCACCTCCATCACTTTCCGGCACTCCTCGTCCAGCGGACAATGCTTCTCCAGAAGGCGGTTGCTCATCTCGGCGTTCGTGAATATCCCGTCCTCGGCGAACCGCTGCTTCTGCAGGGTCCTGGCTTTGAGGACCCGACCGGCCACAACCTCGCTGGACTCGCCTTTCTTCCGTCCCACAAGCTTCACGGTGTCAACAGGATGGAGCCAAAGCTGGATGTCTATGCGATCCATGACCGGGCCAGAGAGCTTGGAGAGGTAATTCAGCCTTTGGCCCGGAGTGCAACGGCACCGGTCACCCTCTCCGTAGTAGCCGCACGGGCAGGGATTCGAAGCCGCTACCAGCATGAAAGATGCGGGGTATTCCAACTTTGACCTTAGCCTTGAGATTGTGACTTTCCTATCCTCCATCGGGCCACGGAGAGCCTCCAGCACGGATTTCGGCATCTGGCCATACTCATCAAGGAACAGGATTCCGTTCTCGGCCAGGGTCACCTCACCGGGACGGATGTCGGCGCCAGCGCCGCCACCGATGATCGCGGGCAGCGAGGCGCTGTAGTGCGGGGCACGGAAAGGTCTCGTCCGTATAAGGCCGATCTGGGAGCCTTTCATCCCCGCCACCGAGTAGATCTTGCTCGTGACGATGGCCTCCTCCGTAGTCATCGGCGGAAGGATTCCGGCCATCGCCTTGGCCAGCGAACTCTTGCCGCTTCCCGGCGGGCCGACCATGATCAGATTGTGTCCTCCCGCCGCCGCGATCTCCACACCCCTCTTGGCACCCTCCTGCCCGATGATCTCGGAGAAATCCATCACATCCTGACCGCCCGGCCTTTTCGCACGCTGGGCATTTCTCGCCAGTTTCCTGTAAAGCCGTGTGTTCCAGACAAGAAGATCACTGCAATCCTCATTACCCTCAAGGATTCTCAGCACATCTGTAAGTGTCTCGACACCGAAAACCGACAGATCCCTGCACTCCGTCGCCTCCAGCGCCGAGCGGATCGGGAGGATGCACCCGGATATTCCCATCTCCACCGCAAGGTCTGCTATCGGCAACGCCCCCTGCACCTCCCTCACAGATCCATCCAGGCCCAGTTCCCCCATTATCAGGTACCTGTCAAGACCCGGAAAGCTTTTCTGCCCTGAAGCCGCGATGATGCCGACGGCGATCGGCAGGTCGTACCCGCTTCCGTTCTTCCGCACGTCCGCCGGAGCCAGATTGATCACTATCTTCTTGCCAGGAATCCTGAAACCCAGCGACTGAAGGGCAGTCACTGTCCTCAGAAGGCTCTCCTTGACAGCCACATCCGCAAGTCCGACAAGATGTATTCCTATACCATGCGTTATGTCCACCTCCACGGTGACGGGGACAGCCTCGATGCCGACGCACTTCGCCCCAAGAATGTCTATCAACATAGTTTGAGTTCATTAAGGAAGATGTCCACTTGAACACCTTCCAAGTCCACCCGCAAAGATGCGCCGCAAAAACGTAAATTTTCAAAAGAAACAGAAAAATCGTCTTAAAAAACAGAAATATTTTTTTCCTTTACGACGAATTCTAAGCACAAGATTATCCCATCATCAGAATTCCAATGTCCAGCAAAGACTCGGCATAATCGGGAATATGCTGACCTGCTTCCACCTACGTTCGTCCGTGTCGTAGGTCAGACTGAAAGGATTGTGCCGGTTGAAGAGGTTGTATATTCCTACATTCAATGTCTGTTGGCACTTCTTGTCCTGATTGAACTTCAGGCTGCATCCCAAATCCATCCTGATGTAGGCAGGTAGTTCATAATTATTGACCGTAGTAAAATACTTCAAAGAGATTTCGTCCGGCTCACGAATCAGAAAACCTTTGTAGTAACCGGAAGGCACTGTCTCCCAGTGTCCCGACTGATAGGTAAACAAGGCGTTTAGAGCGATCTCACGGCGATTGTTTTTGGAAATGGAGTAGTCAGCCGTCACATTGAGGATGTGCGGTCTATTGAATTTTGCCGGGAAAGGCACTCCAAGATTGACTTTCGGAAACACACGGTCTGTTTTAGACCAAGTGTAGGCAATCCTGTAGTTCAATTTGTCACCGGTCTTCTCATAGAGGAACTCAACACCCTTTGAAGAGCCTTTACCGACATCTATCTTGCTCCTCCATCCGGCGGCAGCCGAGCTGAACAAAGAGGTCGCGTCGGTGAAATAGACCATATTCATCATCCGCTTTGTGTAGTAGCCAAACGACAGGCGGTGCTTGCCAGAAGACCAGAAGAGGCCGGCGTAGTACTGGCGAGCGCTCTCAGGACCGAACTGATCGTCTGACGGAACTATCAGATCCAAGGACCATCCCAACGGCACGCCCTCCAATGTGTGATAGTACTGAGTCGTGAAATCCGCTGTCATCTCAAGGCCGACGCGGCCTTTGATGTACACACGAGCCAAAGCGCTGATTTCCGGAGAGAAGTTAGAGGATTGCTTCATAACATCCGTCCTGTCAGTTCGGCAATAGTTCAACCGGCCGGACACCCTGAAATCATAGTGGTCTTCCATTCTGAGCTCAGCCTGCGAATGAACAGTGCTTATCAGGCAATTCGTAATGTGATCGGAAGCCGGAGAGTCAGACGTGGACAACAGAATGGAACCTCCGGAGATTCTTTGGGATGTCGCGGGATTGAATCTGGCATAGCGGCCTTTCAGTCCACCCTGAAAATGGAACTTCCTACCGTCATAGTTGACAAGAGCAGACAGCGTGGATTCTTCGATTGAGGAACGGATCGCAAGATTGTTATCAGTCTCTCCAAGGATTTTCACCATACCTTGCGCATTGTCAAATTTATTATACGACAGTCCTCCGCCGACACGCCACGAATCGCTCGGAGTCCACTTGTACTGAAGATTCCCTATCAGGTTGCTCCACTGAATATGCTCCTCAGAGTTCACACCATAGCCATAGCTGTAGGCATCTGTGCTGTTGAAGACACATAGAGACAGCTTATGCTTATCATTAATCTTCCAGCTGACCTTGCCGAAAACGTCGTAAACAAGTGTTTTCGGACGGCTGATGCTGTCCAATGCGGACGACAAGGACTTGAGCGCCCTGAGCTCCCATCCGACAGGAGAAAATCTTACCGAAGCGGAGAACGAAACCCTGTCCTTTACTATCGGCGTCGAGACGCTTGTTCCCAAAAGGAAATTGCTGAGCCTCGCATTGTCGGAGGGTTTCAAATAATCCCCGTCGCCGCTTGTCAGCCTAATGTGAGAGGCGGTAAGATTCCCTTCCTCGGAGGTAAAGCCGCCGACACGGAACACCGCGTCAGAAATGATGTCCGGTGAATATACCGACGTGAATCCCAACAGATGGCTTGAACCGTAAAGAGGGACTCCGTCCAAAGTCAAGACGTTGCCACCGATATTACCGCCTCGGACATAAAAAGCGGAAGAGCCCTCCCCTCCGGTCGATACTCCGGGCAGGGTCTGGATGAACTTGATGACATCTGACTCACCAGTAGCCGACACCATATCCCTGAAGTCTTTGACTTTAATGATCCGGGAACCGGCCTCACTCGTCCTGCTTTTCTCGCCCACAACGACAGACCTACGGAGAGTGTCTCTGACCTCGCCGGTCTGGGCGGACGCGGCAAGTAACGTGGATAAAAACAGAAGCGACGACACAACTACCCTTTTCATCTCCGCTTCACAAAACGAACTATTCCATTTCTTCATCGTGCGACACAAAATCATCATAATAGCCTCTTACTCCTGTATTGTTGTTCCGATGGATCATCGCCCCGAACACGCCGACACCGCCAACGATGTTCGTGTAGATGTTCTCCGTGTCGTACTCGAACAAAAAATTGTCCTTGTTGAGGTGCTTTCTGTAAACATCCTTGAAATACTGGTCTGTCTCCTCAGAGAGGATATATATGTCATAAAGACCTCCCCTTTCCTGATACGGGCCGTCATAGCCGACCCACGAGGTCGGGAACAGCCTGACAAGCGCAAAGGACATATCCGAATAGACCGGCGAGTCCCGAAGTTCCTCGCGTGTCTGGCCGCTGTGGTAGTCCGCGGGGATGTCCATCCGCACAAACCCCTGATGAACACGCAGGTCGCCGAGTTTCAGAGGATACCAGCCCAGTTCTTCACGAAGCCACTTCGGCATCGCTCTGACCGAGTCCGCGGAGAAACAGGGAAGGTCGCCGACGGTCAGGGAGGTCAGATTGAAGTCGTCCGTGCAGAAGTGGCTGGAGGCTATGTACTTCTGGTACTCCTCCCCCCAGCCCATATCCTTGGGGAAGACCCACAGGCGGCTGGCCTGGTGATACGCATAGCCTTTATACGGCGGACATTCCGGCGTGCGGTCGAAAACACGTAGCTCGTACGAGTACATCAGGTAGTTTACCCTGCGGCGGCCTTCGCCAATGTCCCGTCTGCGCCCGAAGCAGCACACAGACACGTCGTCAGGGAAGGACGTGGACGCCTCGATGACTTTGTTCCCTATCATTATCATAAGATTGTACCGCTTTCCGTATTCCGGCCTGTGGTCGCATTTCCAGATGCCTCCTCCCTCATAGCGGAACTTGCCCGCCCCGGCGTAGCCGCAGCGCAGGATGACCTCGGCGTCCTCGACCGGACGGCGCTCGCCGTCTATAGTGGGCGAAGTGTAGTACATCTCCAGCGTCTGGACGTCATCCTCCGTAAGGATGCAGCTCACCACCACCTGAGGATCCTCACCGGCGTCAAGGTCTATCGGCTCCACGCAGGAGGCTACGACGGCCGCCATAGGCAGCGCCGCCAACAGCAGATTCAGCAGATTGTTTCTCATCGGTTGAATCGTCTGACTATTGTCGTGCCACCACCCAACGGATTCTCAAATGACACGGAGACCGCATACTCCTCCGGAATCTCACCTGTGACATAGAAATCAATAAAATGGGCACTCGCATTTTCAACATATTCAACTCCGTCAATCATCCATTGGTATGATGACACGTCCGGACAACCAAACGGCAAGAAAAACGTACCGGAGGACAAAGAGCCCTCAATCAGATGATCGGTGAAACTAATCCCAGACTCCCATAAATAAACGTGGGAATTGAATGAATATGTCTTGAACGGCGTGGTAAGTTCAACCCTTACCTGGTCTTCGGCCATCGCGTCTTCCGTATTTTTGAAAGCCTTTGCGGAATAACCCGTCACAGGCTGTAAAATGACCTTGTTGTTTGACGACCAATTAGTCGTGTATGTGCTCGGCAGAACCGACAGCTCGAAAAGGTAGCCATTGGGATCCGAGGTCAAGTGTTCCGGGCCGCTGGTAAAGACCGGATACCCGAATTCCTCGCCTGACAGGCCATATTTCTCCCCCATAGGGTCCGGGCTGGACTCGTATTGTGGAGTCTCCTTCCTTCTTTCGTTATTCTGCGCATAGCGGAAAATCTCCTCAGCCGAGACACCGGCATAATAGTTCCTGTCGGCGTCAACCACAGTCCCTTCAGGCGTTCTCCCGGCAGCGGCGCTTATCCAATGATATAGGAACTCGTCATAAAGGTTATCACCGCTTGACCAAGACAGCTCATCTTTCATAGAAGCCGTGGCGACGGTAATATAAGAGCAAGAGGATAGCGGGAAGATAAATCCCCCGCTATAGCATTGTCCGAGGACGACGTGCTTCCTGGAGCCAGAATTGATTTTCTTGACTTCTTGCGTAAATTCAGAAGCGGATATTTCTTCTCCATTCCATAGGCATATATATGACTCATTGTTGCGTCTGGCACCGTGATCTGTCACAAAAATCAGGACTTGCTCACCTGATTTAACTTGGCCCCTGAGATAATTGAACACATTTGACAAGTTTGACCTTGTGGCGGAATAGTTAATGTCATCTGTGCCGTCACCATCCAAATCCAATGGAGACGACATATAAGTTTCATTATTCATACGTCTATCCAAACCAGAAGACTTACCATCAGACATAACAACAATTATGCGCTCCCGACTGTAATTGTATGTCTGCCTTAAGCATTTGTATATCGCAGAGCAGTCGTTCCAATAACGTTCCCAATTTACATCTGACCTAACGCCGCCACTTATGATTACAGCCCAATTATTGGACTGATCATCAAAAGATGATGCACGGACTGATGACAATGCAGATATAGCAATTGTGGGTTCATCCTCTTTTCGCATAAATATCGACTTAACGACCTCATATTCAAAAGTGTCAGGGAAGCCCCATTCCCAAGAATCCTTATCTGCATTGCCGGAATATGGATCGACATAAATATAAAGAAAGAATGGACCGCTGTTCGCCGAAGGCTCAGTGTTTATAATTACGACCCAAGAATCACACGGAGTCTGGCCATACTTGTGAGGATACGTACAGAATTTCGTTCCTTTCTTTACTATCGACTTGCTGACATACACCACGTCATACTGGTCGATGTCCTCCTTGACAATCTCCAAGGCCTGGGCCTGGGTTATCGGTGATCCGTCGGAGTTGTACGGTTCATCCTTGCTCTCCTTGTTGCAGGAAATCATCGCCATAGCAACGATCAGTATAAGTGCCGATATATTTTTCATACGATCAAATTTGCCTCGTTAATGTTCTTACTATTCGGTAATTTGCGGTCATGTTGTGTTCACAAACATAGTCATTTTTTTCCGAATATAGTTTCCTTATGGGATAAAATGTTAAAATACTGTTACAACGGTGGTATTTGCCCGTTTTTTAGCTAACTTTATAAAGATTTTTATAGCAAAAACGGAAATGGAGAAGAATGAGATAACTTTGTTCTGCGTCAATGACGGGAAGAACCACAAGATCGAGAAGGGAAAGTCGCTGAAGGATCTGGCGGACAAATGCTGCAAGTGCGTCACGGACAAGAAGACGGGACAGAAGTCCGACGTGCTGGCCGCACTGGTAGACAACAAGCTTAAGGAGCTGAGTTTCAAACCAGTGAACCTGCATCAGGTAGAATTCATCGGCTACAATCATCCGGACGGGAGAAGAAGTTACGTGCGCTCGCTCTGCTTCGTGCTGCAGAACGCCGTCAGGGAACTCTATCCTGACAAGGTGCTGGTGATCGACCATTCCCTGCCAAGCGGGCTGTACTGCGAGATCCGGGAGATCGGCAAGACGGAGGACGGACGCAGCAAGGTCTACTTCGTCACAGACGATGAGATCGACAGGATCCGCGAGAAGATGAAAGAGATCGTGGCCAGGAACCTTCCTTTCACCAAAGTCAAGATGTTCTCGGAGGAAGCGGAGAAACTGTTCATCGAGAACAATCAGCCGCAGAAGGCCGAACTCCAGAAAAGCCTTGGAACCTTCATTTGCAGCGTCTACTATCTGGACAGAATGGCCGATACGTTCCACGGGCCGCTTATCCCGTCAACTGGCTACCTTAAGGTGTTCGACATCAGCGGAATGGGCAACGGATTCTGTCTACAGTCGCCAATGATGACGGACTTCTGCAAGGTGATGCCGATGAAGCGCCAGGGAAAGATCGCTGCGGCGCTCAAGGAATATTCCGACTGGTGCTCCATCATCAACATAGGAAGCATCGGCACGCTGAACAAGGCTGTCAAGGACGGTAAGGCCGTCAGCATCATCAACCTTGCCGAGTCGCTCCACGAACGGAACTACGCCAGGATCGCCGACAGGATCCATGCTGAAAGAGGGCTGAAGAGGATCGTGATGATCGCCGGACCTTCCTCCAGCGGAAAGACATCGTCGTCCCTCAGGATCGCCCTCCAGTGCAAGGTGCTGGGACTCAAGCCGAAAGTCATCGAGTTGGACAACTATTTCGTGGACAGGGAACATACTCCTAAAGACGAGGACGGCAACTACGATTTCGAGTCTCTCTACGCTATGGATCTCGAATTCCTCAACAAACAGCTGAACGAGCTACTTGAAGGAAAGGAAGTTGAGGTGCCGCGTTTCGACTTCAAGACAGGAAACAGGATCTTCGAGGGCAACAAGCTACGTCTGGAGGACAAGGACATCCTTATCATGGAAGGCATACACGCCCTCAACCCTGAGATGACCTCGGCGGTGGACGACTCAAGAATATTCAGGGTCTACGTCTCCGCCCTGACATCGCTGAACATCGACGAGAACAACAACATGTCCACTTCGGACAACCGACTGCTCCGCCGTATGGTGCGCGACAACAGGGTCAGGGGCATCACTCCGGAAGAGACCATCATGAGATGGAACAGTGTGCGCCGGGGAGAGAGCAAGAACATATTCCCGTTTCAGGAGAACGCTGACGCCCTGTTCAACTCCGCTCTGATCTTTGAACTTCCGATGCTGAAATATTACGCCGAGCCGCTCCTGCGCAGGATCGCTCCGAACTCCCCGGCCTACACCGAGGCCGTGCGGCTGCTCAAGTTCCTGGACTACATCGTGGAACTCCAGCCAAGCGAGATCGCCGCGATTCCGCCGACATCCATCATGCGCGAATTCATCGGCGGCCAGACACTGACCAGAGACTGAATCGACGTGCAGACGCAAGACTCCATACAATTCATGGGCTGTCACGAAGTGACTGTGCTTAATAATAAAGGGCCGGCTAATTGCCAGCCCTTTATTTTATATCACCTCCAGCGAGCTGGAAGTTATCCAGCCTTGGCGACCGTCGGCAAGGGAGATGTTCTTCCAGGAGCCGACCTCGTCAAGTATCCTGACCTTGGTACCTTCGTGGATGACAAAGAGATCTTTGGAGGAACCGCTTGACGGAGAACTCTTTACGGACGAAACGGGCGACATCACGATCGCTGTGTCCGTCTTCATGCTGTCGGACTTCTGCCAGAGAGAGAATCCCAAGGCGCCGGCGGAAAACAGCAGAAGCACGATTCCGCAGTAGAATCCGGCGCGCCTCCTGCCTGCCGAAGCACCCAGCAGGAACAGCAGGCCCATTGCCAGAGCGGCAGCGAGCAGTATAAGGAACATGACGGCCCATGCGTCGGAACTCATCACATAGCAGACCTTTCTGGCCACACTCTTGAGGATGAACTCAGGCACAGGCTCGATCTTGTCCTGCACAAAACTGTTGGTGAACTCAAGATTGTAGCGGGCGTCTGAATAGGACGGATCCAACCTCAGCGCCCTCTCGTAGTCAAGGACGGCGCGTGGATAATTGCCCTGCTTGAACCAGGCGTTGCCAAGATTGTAGTACAACGTGGCGGATTTATACCCCGCGTCCTCGACCTGGGTCCAGGCCGCCGACGCGTCGGCGAACCTTCCGTCCGTGTAGGCCTGAACGCCGGCAGTCCACAATGAGTCAATATCCCTGGCCTGGACATTCATGGAAACGCCAAGCGAGAGGATCACGGCGATGACCGTGGCCACCTTGCCGGATGACTTGCCGCCGGACTTCAGGCTGGAGTCAATGGATGAGATGACCTTGAGAGCCTCATCGTAGTGAGACCTCATGGCATCGTTGCCGCCGTCAGGAGAATAACGGGCGAACTCACAAGCGTCAAGAAGATCGGTAAAATCCTTTGTAAGTTCCTCGCTGACACCACCTTCGGTCAGAGCAGAGGAGATGTTGTCCTTGCTGATTTCTGACATGTCCATGTTCAGTTTGTCGGAAATAAATCCGATGAGAGCCTTGTGAAGCTCCTCATAGAAAGCCGTGTAGAGATTCTTGTCAAGATAGCCGCCAGCCTGCGCGAGACGTTTCTGAGCCATCTTCGCGGCGCGCCTGTTCTTTGTTCCGGCGACATCAGCCCTCAAGGCAGCCACCTTTCTGAACGCAAGGAAGACAGCCAGCGCACCCAGAACCAGGATCGTCAAGAGGATCCAGAACAGCACGGAACCCACAAAGAACGACCCCGAGGCGGACAGGCCCGGTTTGCCAGTGAATATGAAACGTATGTCGTCTGCAAGACTCTTCACATCCTTACGCTCGACACCCGAATTCACCGTCACGGCCGGAGACGAATCTCCGCCCTTACCCTTAGCCACCTTGATGTGCATCGGCTCAGTCCTGAGTGTCACGTACTTGCCGGAGTTTACATCGTAGTAGGAATATTCCACAGGCTCGATCGTGAAATCACCGTGGCTTCTTGGGATGAAAGGATACTCGAAAGACTTGCTGCCGGACGTGCCGCCGGTGCTCTTGTCCGTGTTCTCTGTCGTCTTCGTGTCATAGGTCTCGAAATCAGGAGGGAAGCTGACCTTCGGCTCTTCAAGAAGCGAGACATTGCCGCGTCCGGAGACCGTAATGACCAGAGAGGCCGCGTCATGAGTCTTGAGGTTGTCCGATGTCAGACGCGCGGATATTCCGAAATTACCCACGCCTCCTCCGAATGACGCAGGCTGCCCAGCGGGAAGCGGGTTCACCTTGACTTTCAGCGGCGAGGTTGCGACTCTCTTGCGGATGGTACGGTAGTCGTCCTCAAAGAACCGGTCGAAGATGCTGCCGGAAGAGGACGGGCTGTTCCTCACATTGACAAGGCAGACAAGCTCCGCCGGATCGATCGGGATGGTTCCCGACTGCTGAGGGATCAGGACATAGGATCTGAGGACTGCCGTGTTGTAAATCTTGTCATCAAGGCTCTCGCGCTTGAACTCTATGTTGGTCGGAACGTAAGTCTCCTGGCTCCAGAAGCCATTGAATGTAGGGAACTTGGCATTCTCGAAGCCCACCACATTGGCTCTTTGGTAAATCTTGAGTGTGGCCGTGATCGGCTCGCCGATGACCACCTCATGCCGGCTGAGGCTCAGCCTCAGGAATAAGTCTCCGGAAGAGACATCACCGGTAGAGGAAGAAGGCCGGCGTTCACTTGAGGATGACTGGCCCGCGCCGCCGGAAGACCCGGAAGATCCTGAAGATGACGCTCCGTCGCTCACAACCTGCACGTTAGCAGGAGAGGACGAGATTCTTTCCCCTGAGACACTGGCTGTGGCGGCAGGTATCTGGAATGTGCCGGTGGATTTAGGAATAAGAATGTAGGTGAAAGTTGTCTGGCGGGAGGACGACCTCTTGCCATTGATGATCTGTATGCTGGCGCTGGTCCCCTTCTGCGGCCCCCAGACCAGCTGGAAGTCATCACCGGCAGACCATTGGAAGTCTGTCGGGGCCTTCTCGCCGTCAATTATGAACGTGACATTGAACTGCTCGTTGACAGCGACGACATCCGGTACCTCCACCTTGATGGAACTCTGGCCGGACGCCTGAAAAAAAGCTACGAGCAATAATGCCACTACGTAAACCAATCTCTTCATATTCACTCTATTACCAATTCTTTTCCTTCTGTCGTGATTTCAGCAAAGCCGCTTTCTCCTTGTTCACCTTGTCCTGGGTCTTCTTCTCTCTGGCCTGGATAGCCTTCAGCATCTGCTGAGCCTGCTGAGGGGAGATTTTAGCATCTCCCTCCCCTTGCTGAGGATCTTGTTGAGGATCAGGCCGGTCTCCTTGATTCTGATCAGGATTGTCATTCTGCTGCCCATTGTTGTCATTCTGATTCTGATCCTGGCCGCTATTGTCCTGATTATTGTCCTGATCCTTATTGTCCTGATCCTGCTGGTTGTCGCCTCCGCCACCCTGCTGCTCCTCGTCCTTGAGCATCTGTTTGGCATAGGCGTAATTCTCCTTGGCCTCCAGATCCTCCGGATTGAGAAGGATTGACTGCTTGTAGGCCTCTACAGCAGCCTTCCAGTCCTTTTTCTGCACGGCCACGTTGCCCTGGTTGTAGAAATAGTCAGCGGCACGCCCGGAAGCGGGAGCAATCTCCTTCAATCTGTCCAGAGTCTTGGCGGCCTCGTCGAAATTGCCCTCCCGGTACAGGGCACCGGCAAGATTATAGCCGGCGGCGAACGAAGTGGAATCCTTAGCCTGCGCCTTACGGTACTCTATCTCAGCGTTCTGCCAATTGCCTTTCCTGTACTGACGGTTGCCCGCCCTCACCTCCTTGCGATCAGTCTGAGCCATGCAGACACCGCAGGCGATAGCCAGCAGGAAAGCCGTCAATGAATATCTTAAAATCCTCCTCATCTCTTTCCTTCAAACAAATGTCTTCTGGCACGCCTGTCTCCGACAAGCATCTCCAGAACGAAAAACACCAATGCTATGCCGAGGAAATACATGAACTGCTCGTTGTATTCCTCAAACACCACGGAATTATATTCCTCATCCTCCATCTTGCGGATGTCGCTTATGATCGGGGTCAGGCCGAACTCATCGTTGCCGGCATGGACGTAGGCTCCGCCTCCGGCAGAGGCGACCTTCCTGAGGGTCTCCTCGTCGAGACGAGTCACGACGATGTTGCCGTCCTTGTCCTTCAAGAGTTCGCCGTTCATCGGAATAGGCTGGCCATCAGCAGATCCGACACCGATCGTGTAGACTTTGATCCCGGCCTCGGCGGCCTGCTTTGCTGCGGCCACCGCGTCATCCTCGTGGTTCTCGCCATCGGTGATCACGATGATCGCCCTGCTGTGCTCGCTCTGGGCGCTGAACCCCCGGACCGCCGTGCTGATCGCATCCCCGATCGCCGTTCCCTGAATCGGGATGGACTCCGTGGAGATGGAATTAAGGAACATCTTTGCACTCACATAGTCGGAGGTGATAGGCAGTTGGACGAATGATGTGCCGGCGAACACTATCAGTCCGATCCTGTCGTCCTTAAGCTTGTCGGTGATTCTGGAGATGGCTAGTTTGGCCCTTTCCAGCCTGTCAGGAGAATAATCCTGGGCGAGCATCGAGTTGGACACGTCCAGGACGATCATGATTTCGGCTCCCTTTATCTTGTGATCCTTGAGTTTAGCTCCGATCTGAGGCCTTGACAGGCCGATCACGAAAAAGAAGAACGCCAGCGAGAGCAGCACTGTCCTGACCCACAGCTTGCCACGCGACCAGGACGGCATCAGCTCGTTCACGAGAGCCTCGTCGCCGAACCTGCGCAGACGACGGCGCCTGCCCCAAAGCCATAGTCCCATTCCAAGAAAGAAGAACGGGATCAGCAACAAAAGCAAAAGATAATGCGGCGCGGCGAAAATTATCATGGCAACCTCCTTATCAACAGTTTAATGACAAACTCCAGCAGCAAGCAGATCAAGGCGGCCAACGCATAGGAGCCGAACAACTCCTTGTAGACAGGGAAACTGTCGATCGTCGTCCTTGCCTTCTCCATCTTGTTGATGTCTGAATATATCTCCGCAAGCTTCGTGTTGTCGGTGGCCCTGAAATAGCGGCCTCCAGTCATTGAGGCTATGCTGGAAAGCAGTTTCTCATCAAGTTCGACCTTAAGGTTCTGCATCTGGACTCCCCACGGAGTCATGACCGGATAAGGAGCCTCGCCATTGGCGCCCACACCGATTGTGTAGACTCTGATTCCGTAGGTCTTGGCGATCTCGGCGGCGGTCTCCGGCGAAACCTCGCCACAGTTGTTCACACCGTCCGTCAGCAGGATCACCACCCTGCTCTTGGCGTCGGAATCCTTGATTCTCGCCACCGCTGTGGCAAGTCCGTTGCCGATGGCCGTGCCATCCTCGATCAGGTCGGTGGAGATCTCCTTCATGAGATTGATAAGTGTCGCCCTGTCGGTTGTCAGCGGGCACTGCGTGTAGCTCTCCCCCGCGAACACCACTATACCCATCCTGTCGGACGGTCTCTGGGCGATGAACTCTATCGCTATGTCCTTGGCGGCGCTGATCCTGTCCGGCGTGAAGTCCCTCGCCAGCATACTGGTGGAGACATCCATCGCAAGAACGATGTCGATACCTTCAGTGTCAACCTTTTCAATCTTCGTGGACGACCTCGGCCTGGCGATGGCCACCACAATCAATGACAGCGCGGCTATCCTCAGGACAAATGGAATATGCCTGACCACCCCGAGGACTGACCTGCCGCCCGACTTCCAAGGTCTCACGTTCGAGACTCTCAGGTGCGGCCTCCTGTCCCTGATCTCCACGTACAGGTAGCGCAGAACCAGCAAGGCGGGAACCACAAGGAGCCAAAGCAATCTTGGATATTCAAAGAACATTATGCCTCACCTCCTTCTTTTTTAGCTGACGGCTTAGACTCCGCAGCCTTCCGCGCCGCTTCCTCCTCGGCAAGTTGGGACTGGTAAGTCACTGTGACAAAGCGCACGGCGGCAGGAAGGGCGGCGGCGTTCTCCTCATCAGAAGCCGAAGCCTTGGCGAACTTCACGAAATCAGCCGTCTCGAACAAGGTCTTCATCTCCTCGTAAAGATCCGCCGGGACACCCGACGACTTCAGATCCTTGAATATCTCTGCCGTCGTCATCTCCATCGCGTCTATGCCGTAGCGCGCGTCTATATATTCCCTCAAAGCGTCCGTGATTCCGGAATAGAAAGCCTTCTGCTTCTCCGGTACCCAGTATTTGCTGCCTCTGAAGTGTTCAAGCTTCCTCAGCGCCACAAGATAAGGCGGATCCTTACGGGCCGCGCCGCCTCCGTTTCTCTTCCGCCTGGAAACGATCAGCATCCAGATCATTGCGGCCACGAAGGCGAGCGCCAATCCCCCCAAGACATAAGGAATCACCTCGGAGGCCTTGAGCGGATAACGTACCACTCCTTTTATGTCGTGGATCTGATAGGTCGCCGTGTCAACAGGCATCGTACTAATGTCCAGCACCTTAGGGTCGAAGACGAGGGTGTCCACCCTGTCCACTCCCGAAGCCCGTATGATGGAAAGCGGCGGAAGTTCGTACCTCCCCTCGTCAAACGATGTCACAACCATCGAGACATCTATGTCGTAGGATTTCGGCTCCTTCTTTCTACCTTTCACCCTGACAGTGTCGGCCACAAGAGGCATGACAATCTCCACGCTGTCCATGAAGCCCTTTGAGAAATCAGGCAGGGCGAACCTTGTCCCTTCCGCGACATCCTTAAGGTGGAAGCCGTAGCGGAACTGGTCGCCGATCAGAGCGGTGTCGCGCTTCTGCAGCGGCTCCAGAAAGGAATCCTCCGACCTTATCAACATCCCTTTCCCGCCGGGAGCCCGCTGCCCGGCAGCCGCCGTCGGCAGGATCACCGCGCAGAAAAGCAGGAATCCGTAAAACATTCTCTTCATCACTACCTCCTCCCGAAAAATGTCATCAAGCCCTTGACATAGTCCTGATCAGTCGCTATGTCAACAGAATCAATCTGATAGCGGTTAAACAACCTTCTCTCCCCTTCGTTGACCGCACCGAACCATCTTGAATATTCAGCCCTCGTCCTCTTGCTGGAGGTGTTGATCCATGCCGACTCTCCGGTCTCGGAATCCTTGACGTGGACAAGTCCGACATCCGGAATCGTCCTCTCGCGCGGGTCGTGTACCTTGATCACGGAGATGTCGTGCCTGTTCCGCGCCACCTTAAGGGCGTCCTCATAGCGAGGCGAGCCGTCAGGATTGACATCCAGCATGTCGGAAAGTACGAAAGCGGTGCATTTCTTCTTCATCGCGTTGGTCAGGTACCGCAGAGCCTGGCCTACATCCGTCCCGTCCGACTTCGGCTTGAGCTCGATGATCTCACGGATGATGTGGAGCAGGTGGCTCCGGCCTTTCTTCGGAGGAATGAACTCCTCTACCCTGTCGCTGAAGAACAGCGCGCCGACCTTGTCGTTGTTGATTATGGCCGAGAAACTAAGCACAGCCGCGATCTCGGCGATCAAGTCCCTTTTGGTTCTCTCGCTGGTACCGAAAAGACCGGAACGGCTGATGTCGATCAGAAGGACGACCGTCATCTCCCTCTCCTCCTCGAAGACCTTGACATAAGGGGCGCGCAGACGAGCCGTCACATTCCAGTCCATAGAGCGCACATCATCCCCGTACTGGTACTCACGCACCTCGCTGAAGGCCATTCCCCGACCCTTGAAGGCACTGTGGTACTCCCCGGCGAAGATCTGATGCGACAGAGCCCTTGTGCGGATCTCTATCTTGCGGACCTTGCGCAGAAGCTCGTTGGCCGATGAATTAGACGCCATGATTGAAATCTTTGATTATGACCACACTACGGAACCTGCACAGCATTGATCACCTCGGCGATGATCTGCTCGGTCGTGACGTTCTCCGCCTCGGCCTCGTAGGTCAGCCCGATCCTGTGGCGCAGCACCTCATTGCAGACAGCCCTGACATCCTCCGGGATCACGTAGCCCCTTCTCTTGATGAAGGCGTAGGCCTTGGAAGCCATTGACAGCGAGATGCTGGCGCGTGGCGAGGCGCCGAAGGAGATCAGATCCTTGATCTTGCCCAGTCCGTAGTCCTCAGGGGTACGCGTGGCATAGACGATGTCCACGATGTACCTCTCGATCTTCTCGTCCATGTAGACATCCCTCACGACGCTTCTCGCACGCACGATGTCCTCTGGCTTGATCACCGGATTCACCGTCGGGAACTCCCCGGAGTTGTTCATCCTGATGATCTGCTTCTCCTCCTCTTTCTTAGGATAGCTCACGATGACCTTCAGCATGAAACGGTCCACCTGGGCCTCCGGGAGCGGATAGGTCCCCTCCTGCTCGATCGGGTTCTGTGTGGCCATCACGAGGAAAGGCTCCGGAAGCTTGAAAGTCTGGTCGCCGATCGTGACCTGACGCTCCTGCATCGCCTCCAGAAGGGCGGACTGAACCTTCGCCGGGCTACGGTTGATCTCGTCCGCCAGCACGAAGTTGGCGAAGACAGGGCCTTTGTGGACCTCGAACGACTCATCTTTCTGTGAGTAGATCATCGTGCCGATGAGGTCGGCGGGGAGAAGGTCAGGAGTGAACTGGATCCTGCTGAACCTTGCGTCGATCGCTTTTGACAAAGTACTGATTGCCAAAGTCTTGGCCAGACCAGGCACGCCTTCAAGAAGAATATGCCCGTTGGCGAGAAGGCCGATCAGAAGGTTCTCCACAAGGTGCTTCTGTCCGATGATGACCTTGCCCATCTCAAGGGACAGCATGTCCACGAAGGCACTTTCCTTCTGGATTCTGTCATTTAGTTCCTTGACGTTTACACTTTCCATATTATACTGTTTTTTACTATTTTTGCAGCCAAACAAACTTTATCAAATGCGCTACAGGATCATCCTTTCCTACGACGGCTCGTCATTCTGCGGTTGGCAGATCCAGAACCAAGCGGAGACCGTTCAGGAGTGTCTTCAGAATGCTCTTTCGACTCTCTTGAAGGAGAACATCGCCGTCACAGGCGCCGGCAGGACTGATTCGAAGGTGAACGCCATCAACTATGTGGCCCACTTCGAAACATCGAATCCGGACATTGACGCAAGCGCGGTAGGCTACAAAATAAATGCCATCCTACCCGCAGGAATCAAGGTTCATTCGGTTGAGCGATGCGAGCCGGATTTTCACGCCAGATTCGACGCCACGCAACGGGAGTACAAGTACTTTCTCCACCGCCGCAGGGATCCTTTCATGCGGGAATATTCCTACCTCTACACCTTCCCGCTCGATGTCGGGAAGATGAACCGGGCCGCACAGACTCTTCTTGGAAAGCATGATTTCAGCTGCTTTGAAAAGGTCGGCAGCAACAACAAGACCTCCATCTGCACCGTCACCCTGGCACGCTGGGAGGCATATTCCCCGGATCACGTTAGGATCATGGGCTACCCCGCCGAGGAAGGTGACTACCTGGTCTTCACGATCCGCGCCGACAGGTTCCTGAGGAATATGGTCCGCGCCGTGGTCGGCTCCCTCCTTGAGATAGGCCGCGGCAAGCGCGACGAGTCATGGACCGCCACCCTCACCCAAGGCGGCACCCGCTCCAGCGCCGGCGAGTCCGTCCCCGGCCACGCCCTCTTCCTGACAAAGGTGGAGTATTCGGCAGATTAAGTGACCGAAGGTTATTCCTTGCCGTCCTCGATGGAGTCGCGGACGGTGCGGAGGTACTTCCGGCAGGCTTCGATAAGTTCCTTGGAACGCTTCACCAGCGCGCCGATGTCGTCCAGGCTCGTGGCCGGATCCTCAACCTTGGCGGCGATCTCATCCAGTTCGGCGACCGCCTTTGTGTAGTCGAATTTCTTCTCTGACATATTCATTGATTTTTAACTGATTTCACTCATCGTCGGGAGGGCGTCGTCCTCCTTTCCCGGCACATTGCTCTTAAGATCGACCTCCACGACACCGCACTTTACGGTGCCGTCGGCGAACATCATCCGCACCCTGTCCCCGACATGGGTTCTCGTGGCGGAATCCATCTTCACGCCGTCCCTGTCAAGCGCGAGGACAAAGCCCTTGCGGAGGATGTTGCGGGGATCGTTGGCGGTGATCTTCGTCTCCATCATGATCAGATGCGACAGCGCGCCGGAAAGCACGACACCCACACGGCCCCTTATCCGCTGCTCCACCCTTTCGACCGAAGAGGCGGCCTTGTCTATCCTTCTGTCTACTCCGTGGCCGATCCCGTCGGAAAGCCTGTCAAGGCGATGTTCCTGAGCCACAATGCGTTCCTTAGCCGCCTTCGCCACCGCTGACTCCAACAGGTCAATCCTGTGCAAGGCATCCCGGACACGGTTTCCGGCCTGCCTTCCCACCCTTGCCTCCAGCAGGCCGATCCTGGATTCCATGGCCGACAGGCGGTTGTTGAAGGAGAGCATAAGTCTTGACTCCAGCGTACCCAGGCGCTGATCCTCAGCGATGTAGCAATCCAGAAACAGATCGGCCAGAGCGGTCGGGGTCTTGACCGATGTGTTCGCCACCATGTCGGCGACGTGGTGGTCCTTGTCATGGCCGATCGCCGTGAAGACCGGAACCGGGCAGCGCGCGATGGCCACCGCGAGATCGTAGTCGTCAAAGCAGCCCAGATCCAAGTCCGAACCGCCTCCACGCATGATCAGCACGGCGTCATAACGGACCTGCGAGGAGAGAATCCGGGCGAAGGCCGCCACGATGGAGGCCGGTGCGCCGTCGCCCTGCATCAATGCCTCGAACAGTCTCACGTTGAACACGAAGCCATATTCATTTTCCATCAGATGACGGCGGAAGTCGCCGAAGCCTGCCGCCCCGGGAGCGGAGATGACCGCCAATGAATATGGCAGCGCGGGCAACAGCAGGCGCTTCTGGAGATCCAGCAGCCCTTCACGCCCCAGCCTTTCGATCGTCTCCTGCCTTCGGCGCTCGCTGGCCCCGAGGGTGAAGTCCGGATCGATGTCCTCTATGTTCAATGAAAAGCCGTACAGGGGATGGTAGCAGACCTGCACGCTGGCAAGGATCTCCATCCCGGCCTCCAGAGGCGATCCGGTCACGCCACGGAACCGCTGGTCTATGAGGTTCCAGCGGAAAGCCCAGATCGTGGCCCTGGTCTTGGCCACGACTCCCCCACCCTCGCTCTGTGACAGTTCAAGGTAACAATGACCGTTCTGCTTCCGGTTCAGGCTGCTGATCTCGGCCTTCAGCCAGAGCCTCTGCGGGAACGTCCCCTCAATGACCGATTTCAGGTGAGCCTGTAGAGTGAACAGGTCTATGTACTTCTTTTCCATAATAACGTCTGCTTTCTCTTACAAATTTAACAAAAAAGCAGTATCTTTGTGAAAGAAATTCAGAGGCAGAAAGAAAGATGACCATCACGGAAGCAAAATTCGCGGGCAGCTGCACAAGAGTCAACCAGAAGCCCTCACGCAGACTGCCGGAGTTTGCGTTCATCGGACGCTCGAATGTCGGCAAGTCTTCGCTGATCAACATGTTGTGCGGCAACAGCAAGTTGGCGAAGACCTCCTCCACGCCGGGAAAGACGAAACTCATCAATCATTTCATCATCAATGACAGCTGGTACCTGGTGGACCTTCCGGGCTACGGATTCGCCAAGATCTCCAAGGAAGGACGGGAGGAACTCCGCAAGATGATCAATGACTACATCGGGAAGTCCGAGGAGATGGTGCTGCTCTTTGTCCTGATCGACTCCAGGCACGACATCACAAGGATCGACAGGGAGTTTCTGAGGGGACTCGGAGAGAACGGCATTCCGTTTGCGATCATATTCACAAAAGGTGACAAACGCGGTCCCAACGCCCTCAAGGCTCAGATCGAGAGGAACAAGGAGATTCTGTCGGAGGAATGGGAGGAGTTGCCTCCGATGCTGGCCTCAAGCGCCGAGACCGGGGCCGGAAAACAGGAGATACTTGACTTTATTCAACAATACATTAATTAATCGCATAGTTTAATGCAAATGGAACACAGAATGGAATTGTTTGCATGCAGAGCCTCCAAAGACTTCGCATGCAAGGTTGTTGACGAGCTGAATGTCATCGGGATCCAGACCGGCGAGAAGTACCATCTCGGAGCCTCCGAGGTAACCCAGTTCAGCGACGGAGAATTCGTGCCTTCTTTCACGGACAGTGTCAGAGGCGCCACATTGTTCGTCGTTCAATCCACTTTTCCTCCCACAGAGAATCTGATGGAGCTTCTTCTGACCATCGACGCGGCCAAGAGAGCATCCGCCGACAAGGTCATCGCCGTGATGCCGTACTTCGGATGGGCCAGGCAGGACCGTAAGGACAAGCCCCGCGTGTCGATCGGAGCGAAGCTTGTGGCGAACCTCCTGACGGCAGCCGGCGTGGACAGGATCATGACCTGCGACCTTCACGCCGACCAGATCCAAGGATTCTTCGATCTGCCTGTGGACCACATCTATGCCAGCAAGGTGTTCATTCCTTACCTGAAATCCCTGAACATCGAGAACCTTGCCATCGCCGCCCCTGACATGGGTGGAGCCAAGAGGGCCAACGCCTACGCCAAAGAGCTGGCCTGTCCTGTCATCATCTGCCACAAGTCACGCGAGAAAGCCAATGTGGTGGCCTCCATCACCGCCATCGGAGAGGTCGAGGGGAAGAACGTCGTGATCGTCGATGACCTCATCGACACGGCGGGAACCTTGGTGAAAGCGGCGGAGGTGCTGATGGACAAAGGCGCCGCGAGCGTAAGGGCCTGCGCCACACACGCCGTGCTTTCCGGCCCGGCCTACGACAGGATCAACAACTCCTGCCTTAAGGAAGTGTTTGTCACAGACACCATTCCTCTCAAGGAAGGAGCCGACACCTCAAAGATCAAGGTAGTGTCAATGGCGGAGACATTCGCCGCCATCATCCGCAAGGTCTACAACTACCAGCCTATCAGTACGGAATTCATCTTCTAGAAAAATGATAATCAAGACAGTTCTAGCTGCGGCTATCCTACTGGGAATAGGAGTCTTAGGAATGTGCTTCAACATCATATTCCGAAAGAACGGCAAGTTCCCGGAGACGGAGGTAAGCCGCAACGAGAACATGCGCAAGTTGGGAATCAAATGCATGGGGGAGCTTGACGAGGAGATCTTCTCGAAAAAGAAGGTCAGCAGGAGCTCCTCCTGCACCGGTTCCTATAGTGAGGCCTGCGAGGGATGCGGCTTCTTTGAATATGAATTCGGCGGGAAAAAGCCGAAACGCAAGTGACGATGGCCGGCAATGGCCGTTATGTTTGAGACAACACATTAGCATTCAGGTAATTGCCTACCTGCAAGAGATTAAGTTATGAGTTTGGTAGCTATAGTGGGGCGCCCTAACGTTGGCAAATCCACACTTTTCAACAGACTTGTCGGAATGCGTCAAGCCATCGTTGACGAGACCGCCGGCGTGACAAGAGACCGCCACTACGGCAGATGCGACTGGTGCGGCAAGGAATTCTCCGTGGTGGACACAGGAGGTTGGACGACCAATTCGGACGATGTGTTCGAGGAGGCCATCCGCAAACAGGTGGTAATCGCCATAGAGGAAGCCGATGTGATAATATTCATGGTGGAGGCCGCGGCCGGCATCACCGACTACGATGCGGAGATTGCAGACATCCTGCGGCGCAGCAAGAAGCCTGTCGTGCTGTGTGTCAACAAGGTGGACTCCGGCGAGAAGATGTTCGACGCCTATCAGTTCTATTCTTTGGGGCTCGGGGAGATCTGGGCGACATCAGCCGCCAACGGAAGCGGCACGGGCGACCTGCTGGACGAGGTGCTGAGGTTGCTTCCCGAAGAGAAAGCCGGTCAGGACGACGACCGCCCTGACCTTCCTCACATCACGATTGTCGGAAAGCCGAACGTCGGCAAATCATCGCTGACCAATGCACTCCTCGGAGAGGAGAGGAACATCGTGACACCGGTAGCAGGCACAACAAGAGACTCTATCTCAACTCTTTACAACAAGTTCGGACACGAATTCATGCTCGTTGACACCGCCGGTATGAGAAGAAAGGCCAAGGTCAATGAAGACCTTGAGTTCTATTCCGTGATGCGCTCCATCAGAGCCATCGAGCATTCGGATGTCTGCATCCTTATGATCGATGCCAATTCAGGCATGGAGGCCCAGGACATGAGCATCTTCAACCTCATAGTGCGCAACCGCAAGGCATGCGTGCTGGTGGTCAACAAATGGGATCTGTTCATCAAGGACAGCAACACGATGAAGGAATATGAAAAGGCGCTCCGCCGCCGCATAGCTCCTTTCGACGACGTGCCGATCATATTCACATCCGTGACCAGGAAACAGAGGATCATGGACGTGCTGGACGAGGCCGAGCACGTCTACGAGAACTACTCGCGCAAGCTCTCCACGGCAAGGCTCAACGAGGCCATGCTGCCGGAGATCGAGAACTACCCGCCGCCGGCATGGAAAGGTAAGTACGTGAAGATAAAGTACGTGACGCAACTGCCTACCCGGTTCCCGGCCTTCGCGTTCTTCTGCAATCTGCCACAGTACGTCAAGGAGCCGTACAAGAGATTCCTTGAGAACAAGCTGAGGGAGCATTTCGACCTTCACGGATGCCCCGTGCAGGTCTTCATGAGAGCTAAATAGTTGACTTCCAATGCTGCTGGAAATTCTGAAAGCGTTCATCATCGGCATCTGCGCATCGGCTCCGCTCGGGCCGGTGGCGATTCTTGTGCTTCAAAGAACCATCTGCTACGGGCAGAAGGCCGGCTTCGCGACAGGGCTTGGAGCCTCGCTCGTGGACACCGCCTACGCCATCATCTCGATCTTTGCCTGGGCGTTCGCGCAGAATTTCATAAACACCTACGAATCAATCATATTCCTAATCGGCGGTCCCGTAATCGCCCTATTGGGATATTCAATGGCATTCAAGGATCCGTTCAGGAAGATGGAGCCGGGAGATGACAAGGCCATGACGCGCGGAGCCTCGCCTAAGGATTTTCTGCAGGCTGTCGCCACGACAATCTCCAACCCTGGGGCGATTCTGGTGATGTTCGCCCTGTTCGCCTTCTTCCAGGTGGACGTGTCAGACAGGAGCTTCAGAATCTATCCTATAATCCTCGCGGTCGCCGGAGGATCCATCGCCTACTGGCTCTTCTTCTCATGGTTCTTCAGCAGGTGGAGGAAGGCGTTCGACATGAGGAAGATCATGTGGATGAACAGGATAGCGGGCATCATCATCATCATAGTAGGACTTGCACTGATAGGAGAGGGAGCATTCGACCTCTTCTTCAAAGGCGGAAAATAACACATGAACATTATGGAAGGCAAATCTGATAAAAACAGTTCAACAGGAAAGTGGATCCTGAGAAACATCATCCTCGCGGTGGCGTTCTTCACGGTTCTCATACTCGTCAACTCACTCTTGCTGAGAACGATAACCAACCACAACAAGACCATCGAGGTGCCGGACTTTACAAGCCTCAAAGTTAGCGAGGCGAAACGTGAGGCCTCAAGGCTGAATCTGAGAATCGAGGTCACCGACTCCATTTTCGTAAGGAAGATGGAGAGAGGAGCCGTCTACAGCCAGAATCCAAAGGCCGGGGCAAGAGTCAAGAAAGGCAGGAGAATCCTTCTGACAATCAACGCCATGAACGCCAAGAAGGTAAGCATGCCAAACCTTGTCGGCTACTCAATGCGCCAGGCCAAGGCGGAACTCAATTCCCGCGGCCTCTCGCTCGGGAAACTCATCTACGTCAGCGACATCGCCACGAACAACGTGCTCAAGCAGATCTACAGGAACAGGGAGATCAGGCCGGGCAGACAGATCGAGACCGGATCGGAGATCGACCTTGAGGTCGGACTGAATCCGGAAGAGAGCCTGACCTATGTCCCGAATGTCAAAGGCCTGAAATACCTAAGGGCTGTCGATGTCGTTCATGACAACTCGCTGAACATCAACCGCTTGATCTTCGACAAGAGTGTCAGGAACTACAGCGACTCTCTGAACGCCTCCGTGACGAGGCAGGTTCCTGAGGCCAATGGCAATCCGACATTCATGGGCACAGATGTCACCCTGTACCTTTCATTGGACAAGAAAGACGAATAACGTGGACGAGGAGAGACTTTACAACGACCAGGAGGAAAGTGTCGAGGACGAGGAGCAGGGAATGTTCGAGCATTTCCGGCTCAATGTGGATGTCGGGCAGACCCCGATGCGCGTGGACAAGTACATGGCCACCCATCTGGAGGACACTTCAAGGCATAGGGTGCAATGCGCCATCAAGGAAGGCTACGTGAGGGTGAACGACAAGGTCGCCAAGGCGAACCTGATCATCCGCCCGGGAGATGTGATCCGCTTCGTGATGCCGTACCGCCGCCGCGGCCTTGAGATCCTGCCGCAGGACATTCCATTGAACATCGTCTACGAGGACAACGACCTCCTCGTTGTCAACAAGGCCGCCGGAATGGTCGTGCATCCCGGCCACGGTCACTTCGAGGGGACGCTCGTCAACGCACTCTCCTATCATTTAGGAATATCCCAGGGTCCGGAAGCCGCCGACGAGCGGATGGGAATCCTTGTTCACCGGATCGACAAGGACACCTCCGGTCTTCTTGTCGTTGCGAAGAACGACGAGACGCAGCTGGATCTCGCCCGCCAGTTCTTCGAGCACTCCATCGAGAGGCGATACGTCGCTGTGGTCTGGGGCAACATCAAGGAAAACGAGGGGACGATTGACGGCAACATCGGACGCGACCCCAACGACAGGCTTCGTTTCAAGGTCTATGCCGGTGATGATGAGCGCGGCAAGCACGCCGTGACACACTATAAGGTGCTTGAAAGATTTGGCTATGTGACGGTTGTCGAGTGCAGGCTGGAAACCGGGCGCACGCACCAGATCAGGGTTCACATGAGCTACATCGGGCATCCGCTGTTCAATGACGAACGCTACGGGGGGTCGGAGATCCGCAAGGGTACCATCTACGCCAAGTACCGCCAGTTCATCCAGAACTGCTTCGAGATCTGTCCACGGCAGGCTCTTCATGCCAAGACCCTCGGTTTCGTACATCCGGGCACGGGAAAATGGATCCAGTTTGATTCTCAGCTTCCGGAAGACATGACCGCCATGATCGACAAATGGCGCAAGTATGTCAATTTTGTCGGGATGGAAGAGGAGGAGGAATAGCCTTGAATATTACTACGGGCGGACTGCCAGAATAAAAACGGCTGAACGGACAGAACAGAAATACGGGCGGACTGCCAGAATAAAAAAAGAAAATTCAGAATTTTGCACGTTATCAAAATTCTGAATTTTATTTTTATTCTGGCTGTTGGGCTTTTTTAACACGCCCTACCATATTCCTGACTTTGACAGCCAAAAACACCCTCCTTTGCAACCATTTGAATATCCGCC
>ERZ1034626.367-NODE-367-length-33161-cov-15.107020_pt1 | contig 33161 bp, 32 predicted proteins | sample MGYA00520652_ERZ1034626 | MGnify/ENA primary metagenome ERZ1034626 (study PRJEB33766, sample SAMN09781765) | gut metagenome | biome: gut microbiome | host: Homo sapiens | place: Madagascar | study: EMG produced TPA metagenomics assembly of the PRJNA485056 data... | reverse complement strand
TGTATATTATTTAAAAATAATAAATATGTGATTTATTTAAACGAAATTCATTTATTGGCACGCAACGGAGATGTGTATGGAAAAAATCACACTTGATACAATTACAAGTAAAAATAATCAAATTATTAAGGACACAAAAAGGCTTTTAACATCTTCAAAGCTCCGCAGACAACAAAATGCTTTTGTTTTGGAGGGTGCAAGGCTCTGCTTTGATGTCCTTAATTCTGTTTATAAGGTCAAAACACTGCTTTTCACTGAAGCGATTTTTAATAAATATCCCGAAAAGGTAAAACAGCTTTCGGCATCATCCGGCGCAAGCTATTTAATCACCGACGATGTTGCCGCCAAACTCGGCGAAACCTCAACCTCGCAGGGAATATTCACCGTGTGCGAAATGTCCGATTTATCAAAGGGCATTTGCGGCGATAAAATCATAGCCCTTGATAATGTGCAGGACCCCTCAAATGTCGGCGCAATCATCCGCACCGCGGAGGCACTCGGAATTGATTGCATTATTGCATATAAGTGCTGCGATATTTTCAACTCAAAGGCTCTGCGTGCCTCTATGGGCTCGATTTTGCGAATGAATGTTGTCGATGTCGATAATCTGGTTGATACATTGTCAAGCCTTAAGGAAAAATACAGAATTTATTCAACAGTCCCCGACAGCACCGCCGTCAATATAACAACACTCGATTTTTCAAAGCCGAGCATTTGCGTTATCGGCAACGAGGCAAACGGCGTTGAGGACAATATTAAAAATATTTCACATTCACTCGTAACAATCCCGATGCGCGGCAGGGCGGAAAGCCTGAATGCAAGCGTTGCCGCCTCGCTCACAATGTGGGAGATGCTTAGATGAGTACAGATAAACGATATTGGATATGGCTTCAACTGTCACTCGGTTGCGGCGCATATTTCAAGGATATTATCAAAGATTTCGGCTCGGTCGAAAATTTGTATAACGCAAATATTATGGAGTGGAAAATGAGCACCGCTCTCGTTGCACGACAGGTTGAAGCTCTGCAGCGCCACACATTAAACGATGCCGAGGAAATTATATATAATTGCGACAAAAACGGATGGGGAATCGTCACATTCGATGACGAAAAATACCCAAACCGATTGAGGGATATACCTAATCCGCCGGCGGTTCTTTATGTTGACGGCACATTGCCCGATATTGAAAATTATGCCGCAATTGCTGTTGTCGGCACACGCAAGGCGTCAACATATGCCTCAAAGGCGGCTCGCTTTATGTCAAAGGGCGCGGCACTGTGCGGTGCCCTGATTATAAGCGGCGGCGCTCTCGGCGTTGACAGTTGTGCTCACCGCGGCGCACTCGAGGCGGGCGGCAAAACCGTTGCCGTGCTCGGAAACGGACTCGGCTCCGATTATTTACAGCAAAACAAGGAGCTTCGCGGATTGATAAAGAAAAGCGGCGCACTCGTTACCGAATATCCGCCGTTTACGCCTGCGTCAAAGCATACTTTCCCGATGCGAAACCGCATAATCAGCGGCTTATCGCTCGGCGTAATGGTTGTTGAGGCAGGAGTCAAAAGCGGCTCGCTCATAACCGCAAAATATGCATATGAGCAGGGACGCGACATTTTCGCGATTCCTGCGTCGATTTTTGACTATAATTTCTATGGCACAAACAAGCTGATTGATGACGGCGCAATCGTCGCAACAAATCCAGGTGTTCTTGTTTCACAGTATGCCGAGCGGTTTGCAAGCCTTGATTTAAGCAAACTTAAAACTGTTCGCGAGCTTGTAAACGATATGACGGATAAAAGCGCAAATGCCGAACAAAGTCCGCAGATTGAGTTTGACAAAATCGCGCGCGACAGAGCGGAAAATGTCAGCCGCCAAAACAAAGCACTTCAGCTTTCGGGCGATGAAAAAAGCGTTTATTCGTCATTGAGCGAGAATTTAGAAAATATAGATACAATAATAGAGAAAAGCGGCATTGATTCGCAAAAGGTTCTTGTCGCTCTCACAATGCTTGAAATGAAGGGGCTTATAGAAAGCGCTTCGGGCAAGCGATATAAACTAAAATAATGCTTTAAGGAGTATTGGATATATGTCAAAATTAGTAATTGTGGAGTCACCTGCAAAGGCTAAAAACATTAAGGGCTATCTCGGCAGCGGCTACGATGTCGTTGCTTCTATGGGTCATGTCCGTGATTTGCCTGCGGCAAGACTCAGTGTTGATATTGACCATGATTTTGCACCGAAATATGCAATAATCAAGGGTAAAGAGGAGTTTGTTAAATCTCTTCAAAAGAAAGCCGAAAAGGCAGACTATGTTTATCTCGCAACCGACCCCGATCGTGAGGGAGAGGCTATTTCGTGGCACCTTGCCACAATTCTCGGTCTTGATTTAAAAGACCATAACAGGGTCACATTCAACGAAATCACAAAAACGGGCGTTAAAAACGGTATGGCAGACCCGCGCGCCATTGATATTGACCTTGTAAACGCACAGCAGGCTCGCCGTATTTTGGACCGCCTCATCGGCTATAAACTTTCTCCGTTTGTCAGCCAAAAAATTCGCCGCGGTCTTTCCGCCGGCAGAGTTCAATCGGTCGCTCTTCGTCTTGTCGTTGACAGGGAAAACGAAATCAGAGCATTTAAGCCCGAGGAATATTGGTCAATCGACACCAAGTTCACAAATCCCCCCGAGCGCAAAACATTTGCCGCAACGCTCGTTTCCGACCCCGACGGCAACAAACTTAAGCTCGGCGATAAAAATATAGCAAACAAAGAGCAGAGCGATGCAATACTTGCCGACCTTGAAAATGCTCAGTATGTCGTCAAATCGGTTAAAAAGGGCACAAGAAGAAAAAGCCCGACACCGCCGTTCATCACCTCAACACTTCAGCAGGAGGCATCACGCCGCCTTTCGTTCCCTGCAAAGCGCACAATGAAAGCCGCACAGGAACTTTACGAGGGCGTCGATGTCGCAGGCATGGGCACAGTCGGCCTTATCACTTATATGAGAACAGACTCGCTCAGAATTTCCGATGAGGCGCGTGCGGCAGGTAACGATTACATTCGTTCAACCTATGGGGATAAATACCTTCCGGCAAAGCCGAGATTTTATAAATCAAAGGGCAATGTTCAGGACGGACACGAAGCTATCAGGCCGTCAATGCCCGGCGTAACACCCGAAAGCGTAAAAGGCTCGCTCACAACCGACCAATTCAAGATTTACAAACTCGTTTGGGAGCGTTTTATCGCATCTCTTATGGAATCCTGCGTACAGGAAACAATGAAAATCGAAATTGACGCAAACGGCTACACCTTCAACGCAACAGGCTATACCGTTAAGTTTGACGGATTTACTGCTCTTTATGAAGAAAAAACCGACGATACCGCAAAGACTGCCGGTGAAACTCCTCTCCCGAAGGTTGCACAGGGCGATGTGCTCAAACTCAAATCAATTTTGGGCAATCAACACTTTACACAACCGCCTGCAAGATATACAGAAGCGTCGCTCACAAAGGCGCTTGAAGAAAACGGCGTCGGCAGACCGTCAACATATGTTACAATCACTTCGACAATTCTTGCAAAGGAATATGTTGTCCGCGAGGGTAAGCAGTTCGTTCCGACGGAACTCGGCGAGGCTGTAACAAATCTTCTTAAAGACAAATTGCCGAATATCGTTAATGTAAAATATACTTCCCGTATGGAGGACGATCTCGATAAAATTGACTCCGGTGATAAAAACTACATTGATATGATAAGGCTCTATTACGATGATTTTGAAGAGCCGCTTGAAAAAGCCAAAAAGGAAATGCAGGGCGTTAAAATCAAACTTAAGGAAGAAGAAACCGATGTTATTTGCGACAAGTGCGGCAGAAATATGGTTGTCAAGGTCGGCAGATTCGGCAAATTCCTTGCTTGCCCGGGTTATCCCGAGTGTAAGAATACAAAACCGCTTGTTTTCAAAACAAAGGCGAAATGCCCCGAATGCGGCGGTGATGTTATCGAAAAGAAAACAAAGCGCAGAACATCGTTCTACGGCTGCTCGAATTATCCCAACTGCCACTTTATGACATGGGATCTTCCGACAGACCAAGTTTGCCCGAAGTGCGGCAAATCATTGTTCAAAAAGAAAGGCAACATTCTTTACTGCCCCGACAAAGAGGGTTGCGGATACGAGGTTGCCGCTCCTAAATCAACAAAGTAATTTTTGTATATGAAAAAATTTACAGTCGCAGGCGCAGGGCTTGCAGGAACAGAGGCGGCGTGGCAAATCGCGCAGGCAGGCTATCCCGTTACTCTTGTCGAAATGAAGCCGCAAAAATTTTCGCCTGCTCACAAAAGTGAATATTTCGCAGAGCTTGTTTGCTCAAACTCACTCAAGGCGTCGCGCCTCGAAAGTGCGGCAGGGCTTTTGAAAGAGGAAATGGCTCGCCTCGGCTCACTCACTGTGCCGGTCGCGAGGGGATGTGCCGTTGCGGCAGGCGGTGCACTTGCCGTTGACAGAGATGTTTTTTCAAAAACAATCACCGAAAAAATCAATTCTCATCCAAATATCACCGTTGAGCATCGCGTGTTTGATAAAATTGCACCCGGCGATGATGAAATTTTGATAATCGCAACAGGTCCGTTGACAGACGGCGCCTTGTCCGATGAAATCAAACGACTTTGCGGCGATTGTCTTTCGTTTTATGATGCCGCCGCACCGATTGTCACCGCCGACAGCGTTGATATGTCAAAGGCGTTCGGCGCGTCAAGATACGACAGAGGCGGCGATGACGACTATATCAATTGCCCTTTTAATAAGGCAGAGTACGAATCGTTTATTAACGAGCTTGTCAATGCCGAAAGCGCAATTGTTCACGATTTCGATGTTTACGAGGGTTGTATGCCTATCGAAAAGCTTGCAAAAAGAGGGCTTGACGCTCCGCGTTTCGGCCCTATGAAACCGGTCGGACTTGTCGACCCTAATACGGGTCACAGACCGTGGGCGTGCGTTCAGCTCCGCCGCGAGAATAATAAAGGCACAATGTTCAACCTCGTCGGTTTTCAGACAAATTTGAAATTCGGCGAGCAAAAAAGAGTCTTTTCAATGATTCCGGGGCTTAATAATGCCGATTTCGTTCGCTACGGCGTAATGCACAGAAATTCGTTTCTCGATTCGCCCCGACTGCTTAATAAAGACTTTTCGCTCCGTTCAAACGAAAATATTTATTTTGCAGGTCAAATCACCGGCGTTGAGGGATATATGGAGTCCGCATCGTCGGGACTGCTCGTAGGCTTGAATGCGGTCAGAAAAGCAAACGGCGAGCCGCCGCTCTTGCTCGGCGAAAATACAATGCTCGGTGCGCTGACCGATTATATCAGCGACCCGTCTGTTAAAAACTTTCAGCCGATGGGTGCAAATTTCGGAATTTTGCCGCCGATTGAGCCTAAAATCCGCGATAAGAAAGAGAGATACGCCGCGCTGTCAAAGCGTGCGCTTGATGAATTGGAGAAGGTTATCAAATGAATATAATTGTTGACGCTATGGGCGGCGACAACGCACCTCTTGAAATTGTCAAAGGCGCAATGCTTGCCGTTGATGAGTTTAATATCGACAAGTTGATTCTTGTCGGCGATGAGAAAAAAATCAATTCCTGCGTTAAGGAAAACAACATAACACTCAAAAACACTCAAATCAAGCACTGCACGGACGAAATCACAATGTGCGACGATGCAAAATCGGTGCTTAAAGAAAAGCCTGATTCCTCGCTTGCAATCGGATTCAAACTGCTCAATGACGGCGAAGGCGATGCCTTTGTCAGCGCAGGAAATACGGGCGCAATCACGGTCGGTGCAACATTGCTCACAAAGCGAATTAAGGGTGTTAAACGCCCTGCAATTGCATCCGTTATGCCAAGTGCCGAAAAGCCGTTTGTGCTTATGGATTGCGGCGCAAATGCAGAGTGCCGTCCCGAATTCTTGTATCAGTTTGGCTTGCTCGGCTCGATATATATGCAAAATGTGCTCAAGGTTTCAAATCCGCGTGTTGCCCTTGCAAACAACGGCACCGAGGAAACAAAGGGCACGCCTGTTGTCAAGGAAGCATATGCCCTTATGAAAAGTGCGCCGTACAATTTTGTCGGCAATATTGAGGGCAGACAAATTCCGTTCGGCGATGCCGATGTTGTCGTTGCCGACGGCTTTACCGGCAACTTGATTTTAAAAATGTATGAGGGTGTCGCAAAAGTTTTGATGAACTCAATCAAGGCGGTGTTTATGAAAAACACGCTTTCAAAAATATCTTATCTCGGCGTCAAGTCGGGCATAGACGATATGAAAAAGCAGTTTGATTATAAGGAATACGGCGGCGCAGTCGTTCTCGGAGTCAAAAAGCCTGTTATAAAGGCACACGGCTCTGCCGATGCGCGCACCTTTAAAAATGCAATCAAGCAGGCGGTTTGGTTTTTGCAAACCGACCTGATAGACAAAATAGAGAAAGAACTTAACGATTAATATGGAATTGTTACAACAAAAAATAGGATACACCTTTAAAAATATTTCATATCTTCACGAGGCATTAACTCATTCAAGCTATGCCAACGAGCAGCACAACCCAAAAATTGTCAGCAACGAGCGACTCGAGTTTTTGGGCGATGCCGTTTTGTCAATCATTTCGGCAGAATATCTTTTTAAAAAATTCCCCGAATATCCCGAGGGCAAGCTTTCAAAACTCCGCTCCTCGCTCGTCTGCACACAGTCGCTTTCAAGCTTTGCAAACGAGTTGAGCCTCGGCGAATATCTTTATTTGGGCAAAGGCGAGGCGGCTTCGGGCGGCGCACAGCGACCCACCATTCTTGAAAATGCCTTTGAGGCGCTCATTGCCGCCATTTATCTCGACGGCGGTATGCAGCCGACAAAAAAATTTGTTTTGTCTTTCCTCTCACGCGAGGTGAACAATCACCACACCAATTTCAAAGACTACAAAACAGCCCTTCAGGAGATTGTTCAAAAAAATCCCGACGAAACCTTTAATTATGTTTTGGTCGGCGAAAGCGGACCCGATCACGATAAACGCTTTGAGGTTGAGGTTCATATCAATTCAAACGCAATCGCAAAGGGCGTCGGCAGAAGCAAAAAACAGGCGGAGCAGGAGGCGGCTAAAGAGGCTCTGATTATGATGGGGTGTATAGATGGCTAAAAAGGGTAATATAAGTATCTTTGTCCCTCACAACGGCTGTCCCCAGCAGTGTTCGTTTTGCAATCAAAAAACAATCACCGGCAAATCGGAGCAGCCAACACCGTCGGATGTGGAAAATGCAGTAAAAAAGGCGCTTGCAAAAAAAGGCTATAAATACGAAATCGCATTTTTCGGCGGCTCGTTCACCGCGATTGACAGGGACTATATGGTGTCGCTCTTAAAAGCAGCGTTTGCATTTTTGGATAACGAGCGTATATACGGAATAAGAATTTCAACACGCCCCGATTTTATTGATAACGAGGTGCTCGATATTTTGAAAAAATACGGCGTCACCTCTGTCGAGCTCGGCGCTCAGTCTATGGATGACGAGGTGCTCGCGGCAAATTTGCGCGGCCATACCTCGGCGCAGGTAGAGTCGGCGTCAAAGCTTATAAAATCATACGGCTTTGAGCTTGGGCTTCAAATGATGACAGGGCTTTATAAGGATACGGACGAAAAGGCGGTTTCGTCTGCCGAAAAGATAATTGCCCTAAAGCCCGATACCGTTAGGATTTATCCCACCGTTGTGCTTAAGGGTACAATGCTTGCCGATTTGTACGAACAGAAAATATACAAGCCTCAAACCGTTGACGATGCGGCAAATCTCTGCACTCGGCTCATACCGATGTTTGAGAACGCAGGCATAAAAATAATTCGCATCGGGCTTCATTCGTCACCCGAACTTAAAAAAAATATGATAGCGGGCGCGTTTCACGATTCGTTCGGCGAAATAGTCAAATCGCGATTTCTCTTAAATCAAATATTAAAAAATCCGCCTGCCTCTTACGAGATTTTTGTCAACCCCAAAACTGTTTCTCAGCTTAAGGGTCAGCAAAAGCGCAACATCTATTTTTTGATGGAGGCAGGGTATAACATAAAAGTTACCGTCAGCGACAAGGTCGCCGTCGGAGAAATAAAAACAGTTAAAAAATAATTATTTTAAGGTATTGCAATGTTATTAAGAACACTTGAAATGCAGGGATTCAAATCATTCCCCGATAAAACAGAATTAACATTCGGAAAGGGCATCACCGCCGTAGTAGGTCCGAACGGCTCTGGCAAAAGTAATATTTCCGACGCCGTTCGCTGGGTACTCGGCGAAACTTCGACAAAATCGTTGCGCGGCTCAAAAATGGAGGATGTCATTTTCGGCGGCACCTCGACAAGAAAGCCGCTCGGCTTTGCGCAGGTTGTCTTAACGCTCGACAATTCCGACAATTCGCTTAAGGATAAGGGCGAAATCGTTACGGTTTCACGCCGCTATTACCGTTCGGGTGAAAGCGAGTATAAAATCGACGGCGAGATTGTCCGCCGCAAGGATATTCACGAGTTGTTTATGGATACAGGCTTGGGCGCAGACGGATATTCAATGGTCGGTCAGGGCAAAATCGACTCGATAATTTCCGCAAAAAATGAGGACAGACGAGAGCTTTTTGAGGAGGCGGCAGGCATTTCGCGCTTCCGTCATAAACGAAAAGACGCCGAGCGCCGCCTTGAACAGGCACAGGAAAATCTTGTCAGACTTCTTGATATTCTCGGCGAGCTTGAAAGCCGTGTCGGTCCGCTTAAAACTCAAAGCGAAAAGGCAAAGAAATTCCTTGAATTCAGTGATGAAAAGAAAACTCTTGAAATCGGCGTTTGGCTCAGTAAGATTAATAAATTCACAAATGAACTTCGCATGCAGGAGCACAAAATCGATGCCGCAAATGTTTCGTATGAGCAATGCAATACAGAACTTGAAAATATCGAAAGCGAAATCGAGTCCGTTCTTGCAAAAATAACCGAAATCAATCTCGAAATCGAGCAAAGCCGCTCCGGCGTTGCCGCTTTTGAGGAGGAGGCAGTGCGCAAGGAGGGCGAAATTCAGGTTCTCAACGCAACGCTCGATCATAATAACGAAACTATCGAACGCCTTAAAAACGATATTTCCGCGGCTGACGATACGGGCCTTTCAATCGACGAGCAAATCGCCGCAAAACACGCATTTATTGAGGAGAACGACGCTAAATCACAGGCAAAGCATATCGAACTTCAAGCCGTTACAAACGAGCTTAATAAAATCATTTCCGATAACGATGATATAAGCGGTCAAAGCTCGCAGCTCACAAAAGAGCTTGCCGACCTCACTCTTAAATTGTCCGACTGCAAGGTTAAATGTTCTCAGGCGGTTTCCTCAATCGAGGAAATCAAATCAAGACTTTCGGCTATTGACGAAACGGTGCAGTCAGTCGATAAAGAAATCGAAACTGCGTCGGCTCAAAAGCAGGAAACAGAGGATAATATCACTTTTATTAAAGAGCGTATTGCGGAATACGAAAATTCAATGGACGGCTATCGCCTTAAATTGAAAAATAAAACAGAAAAGGCGGAAAAAATCAAAGCTGACTATGACAAACTTGTTCGCTCTCTCGAGGAAAAGCAGTCAAAAGCCCGTATGCTTTCCGACCTTGAAAAAAATATGGAGGGCTTTGCAGGCTCGGTTAAGGCTGTTATGAGGCAAAGTGCGTCAAAAGCACTTTCGGGCATCAACGGCACGCTTGCCCAACTTATCAGTGTTGATAACGATTATTCAACCGCTGTCGAGGTCGCTTTGGGTGCCGCCATGCAAAATATCGTTGTTGATAACGAGGCAGACGCAAAGCGCGCCATTAACTATCTTAAACAAAACAATCAGGGCAGGGCAACATTCCTCCCTGTTTCGGCAATCAAGCCGCGCTATATCGACGAAAAAAATCTTGATGACAATTTCGGATTCGTCGACATTGCGGCAAATCTTGTCGATTGCGATGCAAAATACAAAAATATCGTTTCAAACCTTTTGGGCAGAGTTATGATTGTTGAGGACATCGACTGCGCAATCGGTATTTCAAAACGCTATAACAATAAATATAAAATCGTCACTCTTGACGGTCAGGTTATGAATCCGGGCGGCTCAATGACAGGCGGCTCGCGTTCAAGGGGCGCAGGCATTCTTTCCCGTGCAAATATGATTGACGAACTTAATGCCGAGGCTGAAAAAATCAAGGCGCAGGTTGACGAAATCGCTCAGTCATACAAAAAAGCAATGGAGGAGGCTAATCTTGCCGCCGCCGATGTTCAGGGTGCGGACGCAGACCTTCGCAATGCAAAAGAAGAACTTATCCGTGCCGAGGGCGACGATAAACTTGCAAGTGATAAACTTAAATCGCTCGGCGACAGAAAAGCCGCTCTCATTAGCGAAAAGGAAAATGCCGATGGCAGAATTATGCTCTTTGAAGAGGCAGACAAAAAGGCAAGCTGGGAGAGCGATGCCGTTCAAAATCAAATCAACGATGTTGAGGCGAAGCTCGGCGAAATCAGTAACGGCGTTGACGAGCTTACTCAAAAGCGCGAGACTGTCCGCAAGCGCAGTGAGGAAATCAACCTCGAGCTTGTCACTCTTGCAAAGGATACCGAGGCGGCAAAACTTGCCGTTGACGAACTTGAACTTCGCAAGTCCACACAGTCAGACAGAGTTAAATCAATTACCGATGAAATCGAACAGTACGAGGCTAAAAATCAAAACCTTATGCTTTCAATTTCCGATGTTCAGTCAACCGTTAACGAGCTTCGTGCAAAGGCAAAAAGCGCAGACGATGCAATCCGCGACAGAATTACATATCGTGACAATTGCGAAAAGCGCAATGTTGAGCTTCGTACCGAGGAAAAAACAAAAACCTCCGACAGAGAAAAGCTGTCAGCCGAGCTTGTCAGACTTGAAGAACGCAAAAACAATATGCAAAAAGAGTTTGACGACCTCAACGATATGCTCTTTGAGCAGTATGAGCTTACCCGTCCCGAGGCAGAGGCTCTCGGCATAGTTATTGAAAATATGGCAGAGGCTAAAAAACGCCTGCACGAAATCAAGGTTGCCATCAGAGCGCTCGGCTCAATCAATGTCGGCGCAATCGAGGAATATAAAGAGGTTTCCGAGAGATACGAATTCCTTAAGGAGCAAATCGGCGATATTGAAAAATCAAAGTCCGAACTTCAAAATATTATCGAGGACCTTACTTCCTCAATGAGCGAAAAATTCCTTACGCAGTTCAAAAAAATCAATGAGGAGTTCAAGGTTTCGTTCGCCGATTTCTTCGGCGGCGGCAAGGGCGAGCTTATTCTCGAGGAACCCGACAATTGCCTTGAATCCGCTATTGAAATCAAAATTCAGCCACCGGGAAAATCTGTTCAAAACATTAACCTTTTCTCGGGCGGCGAAAAATCGCTTGCAGCTATGGCTCTGCTTTTCAGCGTGCTTAAGGTCACACCGTCACCGTTCTGTATTTATGACGAGGTCGAAGCTGCGCTTGACGATGTCAATGTTGAGCGATTTGCAAAATATATGCGCAAAATGACCGATAAAACGCAATTTATTTCAATCACCCACCGCCGCGGCACTATGGAGGAGGCAGATGTCCTCTACGGCGTTACAATGCAGGAAAAGGGCGTTTCAAAGCTCCTTGAATTGCAGAGTGCTGAGCTTGCCGCAAAAATGGGGCTTGATGTATAATAAACCGATTAATTAAAATCTGTCCGAAAGGAATGGCTATATAATATGGGACTTTTCAGCAAATTCAGAAAAGGTTTAAAAAAGACAAGAGATGAGGGAATCACCGCAAAGGTTGACGAGGTTATCGAAACTTATGACGAAATCTGCGACGATTTGTTCGATGAACTTGAAGAGGTTTTGATTATGGGCGATGTCGGAATGCAAACGGCTGAACGCATCATCTCCGACCTTAAAGAAAAAATCGAAAACGATAAAATTACCGAGGTTTCCGAAGTTCGTGAAACTTTAAAAGATATTGTTGCCGGTATCGTTTGGGGTGGCTCATATCTTAAACTCAGAACAAAGCCGTCTGTAATCCTTGTTATCGGCGTTAACGGCGTCGGCAAAACAACAACAATCGGTAAACTTGCAATGCGACTCAAAAGCATGGGCAGGAGCGTTATTCTCGGCGCCGCAGATACATTCCGTGCCGCCGCTATCGAACAGCTTGAGGTTTGGGCAAAGCGCGCCGATGTTCCTATGGTTAAGCATGCCGAGGGCGCAGACCCTGCGGCTGTTGTTTATGACACTATTCAGTCGGCAAAGGCAAAGGGCACCGATGTTATCATTATTGATACAGCAGGCAGACTTCATAACAAGAAAAATCTTATGGACGAGCTTAACAAAATCAGCCGTGTTATCGACAGAGAACTTCCCGACGCTTCAAGAGAAACACTCCTTATTCTTGACGCAACAACAGGTCAAAACGCCGTTAATCAGGCAAAGGACTTCAAGGATGCGGCAGGTATCACGGGCATTATTCTCACAAAACTTGACGGCACAGCACGCGGCGGCGTTGTCCTTGCCATAAACAACGAGCTTGATGTGCCGGTAAAATTTGTCGGTGTAGGCGAGCAGATAGACGATTTACAGCCGTTTGATGCAGACGCGTTTGCATCTGCGCTGTTTGATAAAAAGCCGACTCATGATGACGATGACGAAATTGCCGATTTCATCTCATCTGTCGATGAAAAAGAGGAAAAATAATGGATTTTATTTTAGCTACAAACAATATGAAAAAACTTGCCGAAATGCAGCGTATTCTTTCGCCACTCGGAATAAATGTTGTCACCGCAAAAATGCTCGGTATTCAGTTGCCGGATGTTGTTGAGGACGGCGACACATTCGAGGCAAACGCAAAAATCAAGGCACTTTCGGCTTGCAAAATCACAAATATGCCTGCGATAGCAGACGATTCGGGCTTATGTGTCGATTATCTCGGCGGCGCACCGGGCATTTATTCGGCTCGCTTTGCCAATATAGTTGAGCACAACGGCGTTAATATCGACAACGAAAAAAATGCCGATGACGAAAAAAACAACGATTTGTTGCTTGAAAAACTTTCGGGTGTTCCCGATGAAAAGCGCACGGCGTATTATGTTTGCGCCATTTGCTGTGTTTTCCCCGACGGCAGAGAAATCACCGTTCGCGGCGAGTGCCACGGCAAAATCGGCTATGAGCGCGACGGCAACGAGGGCTTCGGCTATGACCCGCTGTTTATAATCAACGGCAAATCATTCGGTAAATACGAGGGCGAGGAAAAAGACAAAATTTCTCACCGCGGCAACGCTTTGCGCGCCCTTACCGCCGAACTTGAAAAAATATTATAATTCACTCAGGAGATTTTTATGACATCAAAGGAAAGAGCTCAGCTTCGAGCAAAAGCAAACCCACTTGAGCCGATTATCCAAATCGGAAAAGAGGGTGTTACAGATAATCTTATCACTCAAATTGACGATACGCTCGATACAAGAGAGCTTATCAAAATCCGCGTTCATCTTGAAACCGCACCCGACGCACCGCGTAAATTCGCCGACGAACTTGCAGATACTCTCGGCGCCGATGTTATTCAGGTAATAGGCGGCGTAATCGTTCTTTACAGAAAGGCAGACCCTGAAAGAATTGCCGAGAAAAAGAAAAAACGCGGCTCGGGAACAGCAAAAGCAAAGGCAAAGAAAAAGGTTAAAATCAAAGGACTTCGCCAACGCCAACGCGAAAAGGAAGAAAAAAATCCTTATGCAAAATATGACCGTCCGCGCTATAAAAACGACCGCGACAAAAAGCAAAGCAGAACAAAATAATTTATTATGAAAATAGGAATATTCGGGGGCGCTTTTAACCCCATTCACAACGGGCACCTGCATTTGCTCGATGAACTTTACCGTGCTGAAATGCCCTTCGGTCAATTTGACAAGTTGTTGATTATTCCGACGGCAAATCCGCCTCACAAAAGTTCCAACGGCTTGATTTCGGCAGAGCACAGAATTGCCATGATTAAACTTGCAATCAAAGAACTTGAATATGCCGACAATATCGAAATATCCTCAATAGAGCTTGAAAGCACTGAAAAAAGCTATACCTATACAACTCTTGTCAAACTCAAAAAGATTTATCCTGACGCCGAATTTGTGCTTTTTATCGGCTCGGATCAGCTTTTTTATTTCCCAAAGTGGTACAGATATAAGGATATTTTAAAACTTGCCGAGGTCAGAGCGATAACACGGCAAGAGTGCGAGCGCCAAGCCGTTGCCGAATTTTTGGCAAAAAACAAGGAACTTGCAGGCATTAATGCGCTTGTTGCAAAACCGGTTGTCGTTTCCTCAACCCAAATCAGGCAAATGGTGTCAAAGGGCGAGAGTATAGCCGATTTGGTGCCCCCGTCGGTGAACGGATATATAAAGGAGCATAGGCTCTATGTATGATTTTGACAAATATATCAATTTAATAAAGGACAGGCTCAGCGAGCACCGCTTTTATCACTCAATGTGTGTTGCAAAAAGGGCGCGCGAGCTTGCAGTGAAATACGGCGCAGATCCCGATAAGGCATATCTCGCCGGAATTTTGCACGATATTATGAAAGAGGAGAGCCTCACCGTTCAGCGCGAAATTATCGAAGCCGACGGCACGACTCTGACCGATGTCGAAATAAATACGCCCAATGTTTATCATCAAATGAGCGGAGCGGCGTATGTCAAAAACTCGCTCAAAATAGATGATGCCGATATTATAAACGGCATTCGCTATCACACAACGGGCAGGGCAGATATGTCGCTTTTTGAAATGATAATCTATCTTGCCGATTTCACTTCCGACGATAGGGACTATCCCGATGTTGAAATTATGCGCGCCGAAACGGATAAAAGCCTCCTCGGCGGCATGGTATATTCTCTGCGACATACAATTATTTATATCGCACAGCAAACAAAGCAAATCCATCCCGACACACTGTATTGTTTTAATTGGGCAGTGGGGGAGTTAAATAAACAAAATATTCAGGAATAGGAGCAGCTATGCAAAACAATCAACTCATTTACGAAACAGCCGTTAAAGCGATTGATTCAAAGCGCGGCGAGGATATTGAGGTTATCAAGGTTGACGATATAACCGTTTTGACGGATTATTTTGTCATCGCAACCGCAAATTCAAATACACAGCTTAAAGCAATTGCCGACGAGGTGGAATACAAACTTTCCGAGCAGGGCATCGAGCCTCACCATATCGAGGGCGAACGCACCGATTGGGTGTGCCTTGATTATCTCGGCGTTGTTATTCATATTCTCCTTAAGGACAGACGCGGATTTTATCAAATCGAACGCCTTTGGGAAGACGGTGAAAAGGTCAATATTGACAATCTTGTTATAAAAGAATAAAATATGTCTTTGGATATTCACAAATTAAACTTTTTCATTATATTTGGAGGATATAATAATGGAATATAATTTTAAACAAATTGAGTCAAAATGGCAAAATATTTGGTATTCGCAAAATACATTCGCCGCAAAGGACGATTACAGCCTGCCGAAATATTATTGCCTTGTAGAGTTCCCGTATCCGAGCGGTCAGGGTCTTCATGTAGGTCATCCGCGTTCATACACGGCTCTTGATATTGTTGCCCGTAAAAAAAGACTTGAGGGCTATAATGTTCTTTATCCGATGGGTTGGGACGCTTTCGGTCTTCCTACCGAAAACTTCGCCATCAAAAACCACATTCACCCGGCAGAGGTTACAAAAACAAATATTGCTCACTTTAAGCAACAGCTTCAGTCACTCGGTTTCAGCTTTGACTGGACAAGAGAAATTAATACCACCGACCCGTCTTATTATAAATGGACGCAGTGGATTTTTCTTCAACTTTACAAAAAAGGTCTTGCATATAAAAAGAAAATGGCTGTCAATTGGTGCACCTCATGCAAGTGCGTTCTTGCAAACGAAGAAGTTGTAAACGGCGTTTGCGAGCGCTGCGGCAGCGAGGTCATCAGAAAAGAGCAAAGCCAGTGGATGCTTAAAATCACCGACTATGCCGACAGACTTGTTAAAGACCTTGATACCGTTGATTTTATCGACAGAGTTAAAGTTCAGCAGCGCAATTGGATTGGTCGCTCAACAGGTGCAGAGGTTGATTTCGCAACAACTCTCGGCGATACGCTCACCGTTTATACAACACGCCCCGATACACTTTTCGGCGCAACATATATGGTTATTTCTCCCGAGCATCCTCTCATTGAAAAATGGGCAGACAGTCTTAAAAATCTCGACGCTGTCCGTGCTTATCAGGATGAGGCCGCTCATAAATCCGATTTTGAGCGTACGGAGCTTAATAAGGAAAAAACAGGCGTTAAACTTGACGGCGTAAAGGGTATCAACCCTGTTAACGATACAGAAATTCCGATTTTCATTTCCGACTATGTTCTCACCTCATACGGCACGGGTGCGATTATGGCTGTTCCTGCTCACGATACCCGTGACTGGGAGTTTGCCAAAAAGTTTGATTTGCCTATTATCGAGGTTGTTGCAGGCTCAAAGGTCGGCGTTGAAAACGAGGCTTTCACAGATTGCGCAACAGGCGTTATGACAAATTCTTCTTTCCTCACCGGTATGACTGTTGAGGAGGCTAAAACAGCTATCACAGAGTGGCTCACAAAAGAGGGCAAAGGTCGCCAGAAGGTTAACTTCAAGCTCCGCGACTGGGTATTTTCCCGTCAAAGATATTGGGGCGAGCCTATTCCGATTGTTAAGTGCGAAAAGTGCGGCTATGTTCCGCTTCCCGAGGAACAGCTTCCTCTTACTCTTCCTAATGTTGATTCATACGAGCCGACGGATACAGGCGAATCACCGCTTGCAAAAATGACTGATTGGGTCAATACAACATGTCCTTGTTGCGGCGGTCCGGCAAAGAGAGAAACCGATACAATGCCGCAGTGGGCAGGCTCATCATGGTATTTTCTCAGATATATGGACCCTCACAACGACAAGGCTCTTGTTTCACCCGAGGCTGCAAAATATTGGTCGCCTGTTGATTGGTACAACGGCGGTATGGAGCACACAACGCTTCATCTTCTCTATTCCCGTTTCTGGCACAAGTTCCTTTATGACATCGGCGTTGTTCCTACTCCTGAGCCGTATCAAAAGAGAACTTCACACGGTATGATTCTCGGTCAAAACGGCGAAAAAATGTCTAAATCAAGAGGCAATGTAGTTAACCCCGATGAAATCGTTGATACTTATGGTGCCGACACAATGCGTCTTTATGAAATGTTCATCGGTGACTTTGAAAAAGCGGCTCCGTGGAATTCCGATTCTATCAAGGGTTGCAAACGCTTTATCGAGAAATATTGGAATCTTCAGGAAAAAGTTACCGACGGCGACGAGTATTCACCGGAGCTTGAGGCACTTATACACAAAACTGTCAAAAAGGTTACATTTGATATTGATAACCTTAAGGCAAATACAGCCATTGCCGCAATGATGACTCTCGTAAACGAGATGACTCAAAAGGGATGCAATAAGGCAGAGCTTAAAACACTCACAATTCTACTCAACCCGTTTGCTCCTCATGTAACAGAGGAAATGTGGCAGGTTATGAATTACGGCGGAATGGTTAACGAGGCAAAGTGGCCTGAATATGATGACGAAAAGACAAAGGAAAATTCCGTTGAAATCGTTCTTCAGGTTATGGGCAAGGTTCGTTCAAGAATGACTATCCCGGTTGATATGCCGAAAGATGACGTCATTGCCGCAGCAAAGCAGGATGCAAAAATTGCCGAGCTTATCGACGGCAAAACAATCAAAAAGGAAATTTATGTTCCCAGAAAGCTTGTTAATATCGTTGCTTTATAATTGAATATTCAAAACAAAAAGCCGTTATGGATTTATCTCCGTAACGGCTTTTCTCGTGCGGTAATTAAAATTTAATGCTCTTGCTTTCGCCTGCCTTAAAGGTTACGCTTTGCACCTTTCCGTTGTATGAAATGTTGAGCGTTTGCTCAATGTCCGATGTAACGGTTGCGCTGACTGCGCCTTTTTCCTTGTCCCATTCAAGAGATGTGACGGTCGCTCTGTTTCGTGTTTTGACTCCGCTTATTGTGCCTTTGTCAAATCCACTCATCGGCAGTGCCGGCAAAAGCTCAATGTCGCTGTTGTGTGAATATATAAGTGCCTCATTTACTATTCCCAAATATCCTATTGCAAAATCGGTGCAGTAGCAGCTGCCTTGGTCATAGTCATGGTTTGTCATTAACGAATCGTATCTGATTTTATGATTCATTAGTTTTAAAAGCGCGTCGGTTAGACTCTCGGAGTCCTTTAGCCTTGCCGCAATGAGCGAGCGGTGAACAAGTGCGTGTGATGCCTCGTTTTCGCTTGTCCTGTTTGCGATTGCCTGCTTGCACGCCTTTGTCAGTTTCTCGTTGCCCTGTGTTTCAAACAGCGGCCATACGCCGTATAAATGACTTAAATGGCGGTGCTCGTTGTTTTCTTCAAACGATGTTGTTGCCCATTCCTTAAGCGCCCCCGTATCGTCATATAGGTATGGCGGCAGATTGTTTTCAAGTTCCTTCCACCTTGTCAAATCTTCGTTCGGCGCAACATCATTTGCAACAGCCATAAGCATATTCAGATTGTCTCGGCAGGCGGCAATATCAATCGCGCAGTTCGCGTCTGACGGACTTTCATAGTTTTTCGGGTTGTTTTCAGGTGAGTAGCTCGGCACTATGCAGTATTTTTCACCATCGGCAAGAGAGGTCTTTCCTTTTTGGTAATGAATCGTGCCGTCAGCCGCCGTGTAGTATTCGGCGCTCATCATTTGCGCCCAGTAGTTTGCGGCTTTTGTAAGTATTGGATATAAAATATCCTCCTCAAGTCGCAGATAACCGCGTTTTTCGATTGCGGCAATGTCATTGTCTGTCAGCGGCTCGTCACTCGGAGAAAGTACTGATTTCAGCTTGTTCAGGTCGAATTCATCACTGAGCGGAATGTTAATGTTGCCGTACGATTGCAGTGTTTCGTACATAGGCTGAATCATCCAAGATGTTCCGGCGTTCCAATATCTAAAAGGATACGGATAGCAGGTTTCGGTGATTACCGCCTTGTCGCCGTCGGTGTTAACCGGTGCCTGCAATGCGTTTTTGTATCCGTGTGTTGCGTATGCATTTTCCTCCCAATCGGGCAACTGACGGAGTATGAAATATACATATCCTATCGGTGTCGATTGCATATTGCTTGTGTTCATCGACGATGTTTGCAGGTTTACATTTGCGTCCATCGTGTATTTACTGCCCCAGCCGGTGTTCCATTCGCCTGTCCACATTCCGTACAGTCTGCTTGTCGAATATCCGCTGCAGCAAAGATATGCGTATCTTCCTGCATAATAAGTCCTTTGCGCAATGTCGGAGTTGATTTCTTTTTTGCGTTTTTGCGCCTTTAACAGCTTTTCATTGGAGTCAAAGCTGTCATCACCGAGTTTAAGCTCAACAGCGTCAAATTGCGGCTGATATATTGCCAAATGATTTTTGAGCGCCGTGTCATAGTCGAATTTGTCGTTGCCGTATTTTTCTGCAATTGATTTAAGCGTTGCAACGCATTCGTCAACAAGCGCAAAATCCGATTGCTTTTCAAAATCGGCATATTTGCCCATATCATATGTCCGCTCGCTGACTGTCAAAAGATAAACATTATCGGCATCGGTGATTTTTACAACTTGGTTGTCGCCGCTGAATTGCTCTTCGTCTGTGTTTTTGTCAAGCGATACTCTTTCTTTTTTGCCTCCGCTTGTGATAACATATGTCACCGTTGCGTAACCGCCGCCTTTAAGCTCACTGTTTTCGTAGTTCGGATAATGTGCAACAAGTGCAAGGTATGAGCCGTCAGCCGCTGTCAGCTTTTTGTATTTTAAATCGGTTTCACAGCCGTCGCCGAAGTTTGCAAGCGTTGAAATATCGTCAAACGAAAGCGTCAAATTCAGTTTTGCCCCTTCACTTGATTTTGACAGCTTGGTTATAACCGCCTTGTCGGCCATCGATGTAAAGGATACTCTGTCCCATACTCCGTTTTTGTCCTTAAAATGCACGCCTGTTTGCGATGTTTCGTAATCCGTGTATCTCAAATATTTTTCGGCACGGCTCTTGTCAAACGACAGCCTCAGCTGACCGCCCGGATGATAGCTGTAAACATCGTCATAGCTTGCATTGTCGGTTATGTTTTCGCCTTTAACAATTTGTTGCTTAACGGTTTCAAGCTCGTTTGATGTAACGGGGCAGGTTCGCGCATTTTTGTTTGGCAAAATAAAATGCATATTTTGAAAAATGAATGTGTCGCTGTACGGCGCACCGCTTGTAACATAGCCCTGCATTCCGTTGCCCGACACCATTCCTTGACGCCAACTTTTCGTTTTGTTTTTTTTGCCATCTTTCAGCTCCGTGTAGTCCTCGCTGAACGATACCTTTTCCGTGTTTGTGAAAAGCGCCTTGATTTCGCTTTCCTCGGGCTTCGCTGCACACGATGCCAGCGTAGCCGCAAATGTCAGGCTAAGCAAAATGCACAGCCCACTTTTTATGTATTTTTTCATATTGTCACCTCATCTTGATTATATCATATATAAATAAGAAAAATGCGACATTGTATTTACAAAAATGTCGCATTTGTGTATAATGAATTCGGTGATTATATGATTGAATTTACTTGGAACAATGTTGCATTTTTGGTTACCGATATCGGCGGAGGTGTCCTCGGCAAAAGTATTCCGCGCCACGCGCACGCTCTTAATTGCTACGAACTTCATTTTATAACAAACGGCAGGGGAGAGCTTGAAACGGACGATCGTGTTTATCATCTCAAACGCGGCGATTTTTTCATTACCGGCCCGAATTATTGCCACGCCCAATCCGCCTGCGTCGATGACCCTGTTGAGGATGTTTTTTTCCTCGTTCAGGCTCGTGATACAAAACGGGCGAACGCCGTTTCCGCCGTTTTTTTGGAAAATACATTTTCGTTCCATCGCGGTGTTGACAGTTTTTATGCAAGTGTATTGCTTAAAGAATACAGAGAAAGAAAGCCCGATTATCAAAGTGCTGTCGCAGGGCTTGCCGCAAAGATTTTGACAGATTCGGTGCGCCTTTTGTTGCCGCACTCGTTTTCGACCCTCACCGACAACGAAAACCTGAATGACCGCCGCTTTGCGATAATCGAGCAGGCTTTTTTGTATGATGAAAATATCACGCTCTCGTCGCTTTCTCGCCAAATCGGGCTTTGCCCGCGCCAAACACAGCGGCTGTTAAAAAAATACTATGGCAAATGCTTCAGGGATAAGAAAAAAGAAACTCAAGATTAACCGAGAGTTTCTTTTTTCTTATTTTTCGTTTCGTTAATTTCTTTTAATTGCAAGCTGTTTGCACGATACAATGAGTGAATGCAGGCGCTCCGTCATCTCCTTGGGTGATTCTTTCATACCTTTTTGAATCCAGCTGATTACAACGCCGCATATGCCGTATCCTATAAATTCGGCAATAACAATATCATCTTTTTCTGTCGCCGCCGTCAAACCGTTTTGCACCGCAAGGCTTTTAACAAGCTTTGTGATTTGCTCGTTTGCAATTCTGTTAATATATCTTGTCAAATCGTCACTGCTCAGTTTTAACGCGTTTTGATAAAACTTTTTGTCGCTTGCGATTTGCTCAAACATACCGTAGAGTTTGTCACACATATTATCAAGGTTAAAATCCGTTACAAGCGGAAGGATAAGTTCGTTGTAAAGCAACCAGTCAAGCAGTTCGTATCTGTCCTGAAAATGATAATAAAATGTCTGCCTGTGTATGTTGCATTCATTCGTTATGTCGGACACCGTGATTTTTTCAAAGGTTGTGTTTTTCATTAACCTTTTAAGTGCGTTGCCCATTTTCATCTTTGTTTTTTGAGAGCAGGATAATGATTCTGCCATATGCGTCACCCCTTTGATAAGCGCATTATATCATAGTTTATTTATTTATACAAGTGTCAAAATAACTATTTGTGTAATTTGTCAAATTTTGAGATTATATGTCATAATTCCGCTGTCGGTTATGTCAATTATTCCATATGAGCCATTAAATACCGCACCCGGATTCATAAAATAAATTCCGTCTTTGTATTCTGTGTATGGGATATGCGTGTGACCGAAAAGGCAAATATCTGCGCCGCGATTTTTTGCCTCCTCTTCAATGCGCTCGTATCCGTGTTTTACATAGTATGGGTGACCGTGGGTGAAAAATATTTTTTTGCCCTGTGCAGAAATTTCCTTTTCAATCGGCAATGCAGAGCCCCAGTCGCAGTTTCCGCACACACGCTCAAGTTTGATTGTCGGATAAAGCAAAAGTGCGCTGTCAACATCGTCCTCGCCGTCGCCGAGGTTGATAAATAAATCGGTTGACTCCTTGTGCTTTTCGATTATTTCATACAAATTGCGCGTGTTTCTGTGTGAGTCGGATGTCACAACTATTCTCATTCATATTGCCCCGCTTTCTTTCATATTAATTAATATAATTATACTATGAAAGGCAGCATTGTTCAATGAAAAATATTAATGATAAAAATATAAATAACGCACTCAAAAATTCAAACATAAATATTGATGAACTTAAGGCGGCGGCGCAGTCCGGCAATGCCGAACAGTACATCAGCCGTGCACTGCCCAAGGACGCAAGCGACAAAATCAAAAAAATCCTCGCAAATAAGGAGGAAACTCAAAAAATTCTTTCCACTCCTCAAGCAAAGGATTTGCTTAATAAACTGATGAATAAATAAGGTGAGCCTAAATGGATAATGTAAATATCAACGATATTCTGTCGTCTCTTTCAAATGATGATATTGAAATGCTCAAAGGCGTTGCCGGCTCAATTCTCAACCAATCCGACACGCAGTCCTCAGCTCAACAGCAAAAGCCGCCCCAATCAACGCCGCAATCCGCATCGCAGGACCGGCAGTCACTGCCGCCGCAAATTAATGGGCTTAATTTTAATTCCGACGATTTTGCAATGATTATGAAAGCAAAATCAATTTTTGACAGAATGAATAAAACATCGTCGAAAAACGCCGATTTGATAAATGCACTCAAGCCCCATTTGTCGGAGCAGTCGCGCCAAAAGGCGGACCAGGCGATTCGCATTTTAAAACTGTTTGATATGTTGCCGTATTTAAAGGATTTGTTTTAATGGCTGATTTCTCCGCTGCCGATATTAACGAGGCAAAAAGGCGCGTCCGCGAAATGCAAAGCAGAGCAAGGGCGTTCGTCCCCGACAATCAAAATACCTCCTCCACAGAGCCGCCGCAGAAAAACAGCGATGCGCCGCAACATTCAAAACCGCAAAATTCCTCCGATTCGGGTGGAAACGGCACTCCATTCGGTCTGTCGGGGCTTTTTGAGTCATTTGGTTTGGGCGGCTCAAATACTTCGGGTGACAGTTCGCTTATTCTTGCTCTTATATTGATTTTATTACGCGAAAAGGCTGACAATATGCTCATTTTGGCGTTGCTTTACATTTTATTGTAATTAATTATGGAAATTTGAGCAATAATATGTTATATTATTTTATTGTAATTATAATATAACGAAACGGTGATAAAATGAAAGATTTTGAAACAATTTGCGTTGCTTCCGGCGTGCAAATCGTCAGCGCTCCCGCAAACAGATTTAAAACAAATGAAATATCAATCAGCTTTTGCACCCCGTTGTCAGCCAAAACTGCATCGCGCAATGCACTTTGCGCAAACCTTTTGGCTCGCACCACAAAAAAATACCCGACACTTTCGGAGTTCAACAAAAAACTTGCAATGCTTTACGGCGCAAGCGTTACATGCTCCGTTGCAAAACTCGGCGAAAATCAATTGCTTACTCTCAATGTCTCTTCGCTTGATGACAGATTTTCGTTTGAAAACGATAAAATCAGTGTTGACGCTTTCAATCTCCTTATGTCTATGGTGTTTGATGCCAATGTTGACGAAAACGGACTTTTCTATCCGCAGGATATTGACAGGGAAAAACGCCTCCTCGCAGAGAAAATCGAAAGCGAGGAAAACGAAAAGCGCATTTATTCACTTCGTCGCCTTGAGCAAATTATGTTCGACGGCGAGCCGTATGCCGTCAACCGCTATGGCAGTGTTGACGCCGTAAAAGCAGTTACTGCAGATGATTTGAAGTCTGCGCTCGAGTATTTCAAAACAAACGCAAAAATTCAAATTACCGTTGTAGGCAATGCTGATGTGAATGCCATCGCCGATTCGGCTAAACAATATTTCTCAACTTTGAGCAGAGATTATATCGCTCCGCAAAAGGCTGTTTTCGTTCCGACGGCAGATAGCGTAAATACCGTAGAGGAGCGTATTGATGTCAAGCAGGGCAAACTTGTTTTGGGATTTCGTGTCAATCTTCAAAGCGACTTCAAGCCTGTTCCCGAAATGCTTGCGTTCAGCGATATTTTCGGCGGCGGACCTTATTCAAAATTGTTCCTCAATGTCCGTGAAAAGCTTTCGCTTTGCTATTATTGCTCCGCTAAATATGACCGCAGAAAAAGCAGTGTAATTATTCAGTGCGGTTGTGAGGAGGAGAATATGGACAAGGCTGTCGAGGAAATTTTGAATCAGCTCTCCGATATTAAAAACGGCAGCTTTGACGATGCCTTTGCTTCGTCAAAAATCGCCTTGGCAGACGCTTTAAACGCTGTTTATGACGATTCGCTAACTCTTTCAAGTTGGTATCTCACACAAATCGCCGATGACGAAATTATTTCGCCTGCCGACTCGGCAAGCAATATTTCCGCAGTCACAAAGCAACAGGTGCAGGATTGCGCCGACCTGCTCACACTCGACACTATCTATAAGCTTGTCGGAAATAAGGAGGGCGAATAATTATGAATATCAACGAAATTAAATCCGATATTTTAAACGAAAAATATTATAAAATCAATCACCCGAGCGGACTCACCGTTTATGTTCTTCCCAAGGAAAACTATTCGTCGGCTTACGCCGTTTTCGGCACAAAATACGGCTCTATCGACACTCGCTTTAAGCGTTCCGACAGAGATAAGTGGACAGAGGTGCCGGAGGGTATCGCTCATTTTCTCGAGCACAAACTTTTTGAAAGTGAGGATTTGGACGCTTTTGAAAGATATGCAAAAACAGGCGCCAGCGCAAATGCCTATACCTCGTTTGACAAAACCTGCTATCTTTTTCAATGCAGCAGTAATTTTAAAGAGAATTTAAAAATTCTTCTCGATTTTGTTCAAAATCCTTATTTCACACCGCAAACCGTGCAAAAGGAGCAGGGAATTATCGGTCAGGAAATTACAATGTATTATGATGTTCCCGGCTGGATGAGCACTTTCAATCTTTTGCGTTGCCTTTATAAAAATCACCCTGTCCGCATTGATATTGCAGGCACCGTTGATTCAATCGCACAAATCACAGACAAGCTTCTTTACGATTGCTACAACACATTCTATAATTTGCACAATATGGCTCTTGTCGTTGTCGGCAATGTCACAAAGGACGATGTGCTTTCCGTTTGCGATGAGTATTTAAAGCCTGCCTCGCCGCTCTCAATCGAAAAATCGTTTGAGGACGAGCCTCGCGATATCGTCAAGAATTATGACGAATATCATCTTGCAATGAGCGTCCCGCAGTTCTCGTTCGGATATAAGGAGGCTTGCGAAAAGCCGCTTCCGACATATAAGGAATATATCGAAACCTCTATTTTGCTTGATATTATCAGCGGCAAAACCTCGCCGCTTTATCAGGATTTATTCCAAAAGGGACTTATCAATTCGTCATTCTCAAACGAATATTTCATCGGCTACGGCTATGAAACTGTTTTGTTTGAGGGCGAAAGCGAAAATCCGCAGGCTGTTGCCGATGCGCTTAAGGCAGAAATTGCACGCGTTAAAAAAGACGGCATCGACTGTGAACTTTTCGAGAGCGTTCGCCGCTCAATGTACGGCAAGGAAATTATGATGTATAACGATATTGACAGTGTTGCAAACTCAATGATTACCTGCGATTTCAACGGATGGAATATGTTTGACGCAATGGATATTTATAAAAATGTCACCGTGTCCGACCTTGAAAAGCGCCTTTCAAATATGATGTTTGAGCAATACAGCGCTTTGTCGGTCGTAAAAAATAAAGATTAATCGAGGATAGTTTTATGGATGCTACTCATGTTCAGTTTGACGGCTTGGGAATATCTTTTGATTTGCCGTCGGTCGCTTTTTCAATCGGCAATTACCAAATCCATTGGTACGGCATAATTATCGCTTTCGGCTTTGCGCTTGCAGTGCTTTACGGCGGCAGAATGGCGTATAAATGGAAAATGAGCCTTGACGGTATGACCGATGTCCTCATTTGGGGCACAATACTCGGCATAATTTGCGCAAGGGTTTACTATGTTGCTTTTGAATGGGATTATTATTCTCAGCATTTAAGCGAAATTCCCGCCATTTGGAACGGCGGAATAGCGATTTACGGCGGAATTATCGGCGCGCTTATCGGTGCCGCAATCGGCTGTAAAATCGGAAAAATCGACTTTTTCAATCTCCTTGATTTAGGCTCGCTCGGCTTGCTCATAGGCCAGGGCATCGGCAGATGGGGCAACTTCTTCAATCAGGAGGCGTTCGGCACAAATACTCATACGGCACTGTTTCGTATGTGGTCGCCGAAAATCCGCGATACGCTTGCCGCAAGCGCAGATTTGCTTGCTTCAAAAGGCGTCACGGTTGACCCCAATGCCCCCGTTCACCCGACATTTCTTTATGAGAGTGTTTGGTGCCTTTTGAGTTTTGTCATTCTCCACCTTGTCGTAACAAAGGCAAGGAAGTTTAAGGGCGAGGTTTTCATTCTCTACGGAATACTTTACGGCTTTGAGCGTATGATTGTTGAGGGCTTGCGCACCGATTCGCTTTATATCGGCAACACTTCAATCAGAGTTTCACAGCTTTTGTCGGCAGTAATCGTTTTTGTCGCAATCGTTGCTTTTGCAATTTTGATGCGCAAATATTTGACAGATAAACTCCCTGCAAGACTTGCCGTTGCGGCGGTTGAGCAGTCATCGACAGATTTAAAAAATCCGTCGGAGAATGCAAAATACGATAATACCGATGACAAAGATAACGAAAATGAAATTGATGAAAACGAGGAAATAAATAATGCAAATAATTGATGGAAAAGCTGTTTCAAAGGCAGTTAAGGAGCAGGTTAAGCAAAGATGCGAGGAGCTTAAAGCTCAGGGCATCACTCCCGGTCTTGCGGTTATTATTGTCGGTGACGATTCCGCATCGCAGGTTTATGTCCGCAATAAAGAGCGTGCCTGTGAGGAATGCGGCTTTTACAGCGTGAAATATGCTTTGCCTGCCACAACAACCCAGCAGGAGCTTAATTCTTTGGTCGAAAAACTTAATAAAGACCCTAAAATCAACGGCATTTTGTGCCAACTTCCGCTCCCCGAGCGTCTCGACGATAAAGAGGTTATTAACCGTATTGACCCGATTAAGGATGTTGATGCGTTTCATCCGGTTAATGTCGGCGCAATTATGATAGGCGATTATAATTTTCTCCCCTGCACACCGGCAGGCGTTATGGAGCTTATTCACTCAACAGGTGTTGAAATCAGCGGCAAAAAAGCTGTTGTTATGGGCAGAAGTAATATTGTCGGCAAGCCGATGTCAATGCTTCTTCTTCACGAAAACGCAACAGTCGAAATCACTCATTCAAAAACAAAAAATTTGGCTGATGTCACCAAAACAGCCGATATTCTTGTTGCCGCAATCGGCAAGGCAAAGTTTGTAACCGCCGATATGATTAAGGATGGCGCCGTTGTAATTGATGTCGGTATGGACAGGGACGAAAACGGCAAACTCTGCGGCGATGTCGATTTTGAAAATGTCAAGGACAAGTGTTCATTTATCACTCCTGTTCCCGGCGGTGTCGGACCTATGACTATTGCAATGCTTATGCGCAATACTCTCACTGCCGCAGAAATTCAAAACGGTATTAAATAATTTTTAATTCACGAGGTTTGTTATGACTCTTCAGGAAAAGACGGTCGAAAAACTGATAGAAAATAATTATCATATCGCCTTTGCCGAATCATGCACAGGCGGTATGTGCTGTGCCGCACTTGTCGATGTCGCAAATGCATCAAGGGTGCTCGATATGTCGTTTGTCACCTATGCAAATGAGGCAAAAATCAAACTTCTCGGCGTAGATGAAAATACAATCGGTACCCACGGCGTTGTTTCCGAGCAGGTGGCGCGCGAAATGGCATGCGGCGTTTGCAAAACTGCCGATTGCGAGGTAGGCGTCGGCGTCAGCGGCATTGCAGGCCCAACCGGCGGCACGGACACAAAGCCGGTCGGTATGGTCTGCTTTGGATTTTGCGTCAACGGCAACACCGTTTCATATACAAAATATTTTGGCAATATCGGCAGAAATAATGTCCGCACCCGGTCAATGAACTTCGTTTTTGAAACTTTGCTCAAACTTCTTTAATATTACACTTGATTTTTTCATCACTTTTTAGTAAAATATAACCCGATGCCGATAGAGTTTGTTTGCAAACAGCGTTCGCCGCTCCTCGGCTCAAAGCAAGTGAAAATTTGAATAAATGCTGATATGGCTCAGTTGGTAGAGCAGCTCATTCGTAATGAGCAGGCCGTCGGTTCGAGTCCGACTATCAGCTCCAAAACCTGCGTAAACACGGCGTTTTCGCAGGCTTTTTCTTTTTCAGAAATGCATTTCAAAATTCAATATGCAATAAAAAATCTCACTCTTTTTTACAAAGTGAGATTTTGTTCGTTTATTCGATTTTTCGCTCAAGACCATCTATTGACCATTTATGAAATTTAGGATAAAAGCATTTGCCCAATAGATTAGAAATTTATAAACAAAGCTGTTATTTCGGGATTCGCATGAATAAATGCGCTTCATCTTCGCCCGCAATATAAGCCCCATTATTCAACATGACCTTCTGCGAGGCAATATTATCCTTATTTACACGAAGGTATATCTCTTCTTCCGAGATAATGCTTTTTGCTTTATCAACGGTAAGTTTCAATCCTGTCGTTCCATATCCTTTCCCTCGCTTATCTTTTTTGATGCTGTAGCCGATATGTCCAGCTCCTTTCCGAAGCGTTTCCGTTAAATAATGTCTTATTCTGAATTCTCCGATTAGACAATCTTGGTCCCACAAATAATAGTATGTTTCGGGAACAAACCAATTCGGCATGTTAACAGGATGCTCATACGAAATCAAGGTTGGCAGGACAGTTTCAATATAGTCCTCGTATGAAACACCATTATACTGATTTGTTAAGCCGTTTTCATCAACAGGCAATGCTGTTGTGTATTCCCATTGAGCAATAGCGTCCTGTATATTTATTTTTCGCAGTTCCATCACATTGTTACCTCATATAAGTCTCAGGTCTCCTATACTTACTACCCCATACTTCTCTTTCTTGATATTGCTTTAAATCTTGCAAATTAATGTTTACTATTGCAAGGTTATTATCATTTCCCAGTTCGCAAATTAGCATATCTCTGTAATGTCCATCTTCTGAATATGCCATACCATCAAAAGCTAATGAATGTCCTAGATCCTCGCCTGCATAGTTAGCCATTACCAATGGAATCATGTTTTCAAAAGCCCTTGTCCTTAGTTGAGATTTTCTATTTTCATCTATAGGACAACAATTTGGAATCAATATTATGTCTGCCCCTTTTAAAGCTAATGTCCTTGCACTTTCAGGAAATTCTCTATCAAAACAAATCATTGCACCTATATTTAAGGCTATTTTATCTATATTTAATTCTGCAACTTTAAATTCCAATCCGGCATTAAGAAAACTTTCCATAGAGAAAGGGCATGTATGAACTTTTGAATAATTCAAAATAACTTTACCATTACTATCAATAATTGAAACAGCATTTTCTGGTTTTCCTTTTGTTTTTTTTAAATAAGTTATCGCTATTGCTATTTTTAATTTTTTAGCTTGTTTTTTAAACTCACAAATATATTTTGAATCATCATCAATTGCCAAACTATTCCATTTTACAATTTCTTTATCATGACCCTTTTCGTTAGGATTATCCCAGGCAGATTCAAAAGGCGGTTGATATCCAATACTCCACATTTCGGGGAATAGTACTAAGTCTGCTCCTAATGCTTTGGCCTCTTCACATTTTTTTAATCCTACTTTTAAAGAAACGTCCAAATTGTTTATAATTTGTCTTTCTTGAATAATCGCAATTTTCACATTAGACATAATGCTATTTCCTTAATATTTATTTTATTACCAATTTAACATCTTCAATTTGCTCTATTATAACATAATAATTTTTAATATTAAAGAAATAATCTTCGGTTTTAAAATTCACTTTGATAATTATGCTAACTATGATATTATAAGTATATAAAAATGATAATTATCAGTTTGTTTTGAGGAGTAAGATGAAAGAGTATATATGTAAAATCGCATCTGTTGATGAAGTGATAACAAAATGGAATTATGAAATAAAAAAGCAAAAGCGGAAACAAAAGAAATCGGCTTTAGAGTTGGTGAAAAATAATGCAGTTGAGAATATAAAAAACGGTCAAGCTGTTACATATTATGGAAAATTAAATGACAAAATCATTTGTCAAGCAACTGCAATGTTTGATGAAGATATTATTCAAAACAGTGACGGTCTTGTGGGAGATAAAACTGTATATCTGTGTAATTTCAGTACAGATAAAAAATATCAAGGCAAAGGATATTTTTCAAAGCTTTTCAAATTTGTAATTGAAGACTTAAAAAACAAAGGTTACACAAAGTACACTTTAGGCGTTGAACCAAAAGAAACAAAGAACTTGCAAATTTATCGACATTTTGGATTTAATACACTGATAAAATCAGGGCAATTAACCTATCCCGACGGATCAATTATTGATGTTGATTATTATAAAATGGAATTAGATTAGAACAAAAATCACTTCTTTACAATTTCACTACTGACATCAAAAGCACTACACAAGGTTTTTTCTTTTTCAGAAAAGAAATTCAAAATTCAATATGCAACAAAAAATCTCACTCTTTTTTACGGAGTGAGATTTTGTGATTTTTGGTGTTAAATATTTCAAGACCATCTATTGGCCATTTATGAATTTGCTGCATTTCCGTCGAGTAGATTTCCCATTGTGTTTGCAACATTTTCTTGCATGGAATCCGTTACGTGCATATAGGTGTTCATTGTAAATCCTGCGTCTGTGTGACCTAACATGTGCGATACTGTTTTAATGTCCATTCCTTGTTCAAGCGATAAGGTTGCGAAACTGTGTCGTAAGTCGTGGAAGCGTATTCGCGGCACGCCTGCTCTGTCCTGTATTCTGTGTAATCTTCTTGTGACTGCTGAAGTGTCTTTAATTCCGCCTGTTACAGATGACGGAAATATGTATTTTGATTTCGGTATTTGATTTGCTTTTAATTCGCTTAATAACCGAATACACTCATCGCATAATCTTATCGTTCTGATAGAACTTTTTGTTTTTGGCGTGTTAATTTTTATCTCGCCTTTGATTTTTTGTACTGCCTTGTTTACCGTTATCGTTTTGTTTTCAAGGCTTAAATCATCCCATTCCAAAGCACAGATTTCACCTAATCTCATACCCGTTGTCAGTTCAAGATAGTAGAATTCATAGCAACCCGAACGCTTGGTTTCTTCAAGAAATGCTGTTAATTCTTCTTTCTTCAGCGTTTTCATTTCAGGCTTTGTGCAGTTCGGCAGCTTCACTTTTGTTATGGGATTCTTTGGAATTAAATCTTCATCCACCGCTTTTTGTAGGCAAGAACTGAGTGTTCTCTCTATCCCTTTTACAGAATAATATGCCAATCCGTTACCGTGTTTCTCTCTGCCTCGTTGCCTGCCGTCACTGAATAATCCTACCAAGAACTGCTGACAGTTTACGGTGGATAACTCGCTTAATTTCAAATCACCCAACGCAGGTAAGATATTAGTTTTGAACCTTTGCTCGTAACCGTTTACGGTATAGTCCTTGATCACATTTCTGCAAAATGTGTTTATCCATATTTCGTACCATTCATTAAGCGTGGGATCGGAATCGGTCAAGTAAGTATGAGAAGATAACACAGACTGTTCTTTCAGATATTCCTCTTTGGCTTTGTTTAGCTTTTCTTGACATTCGGATTTGGTTTTTGCGGTAACGCTTTTTCGTTTTGTTTTGCCGTTTTCGTCTTTTCCGATGTTAAACCAACCTTCCCATCTGCCGTCTTTTCTTTTGCGAAGTGTTCCTTCGCCTTTTGTTCTTCTTGCCATTCTATAGCCTCCTTTCTGCTTTTGGCAACTCAAACATTACCACAAGCTTTTTTCAATAGCCAGATAATTATCTTTTAGATTTTTCATCAATCCATTCCTTTAGCTGTTCTTTTGGAATGGATTTTCTTCTGCATAACTGAACAACAGGGAACGATTTATCTTTTTCAATCAGTTTATACAAACTGACATTTGATATGCCAAGCACCTCTGCCGCTTGATTGACAGAAAGCATTACAGGCATTTCATCAAAGTTTTTATACACTTTATCACCTCCGTTTCTTGCTCACAGGCTCGCACAAATCGCCTGTAAGTCGTTTTTAGTTTTAGTCCGACGAGTTACTCTATTTTAGATAGAAATCGTCAATTTTTGTTTACAGCGTTGCCTGATTTTTCATAAATAGGTTTATCATACGGCAGTACTCAAGTGAATACGCAAAAGCCTTGATTTTCTGCGAAAAACAACCCTTACTGCATACGAATTTGAAATCATACGCAAAAGTATTACGATTTGAAAAGCCGACAGGCTTTGCCGGACGGCGTTTTCGGGCATTTCAATGCCCGAAAATCATACCCCTTTATCCTGCTTTAAAATCGACGGCTTGAAATCCGCTTCAAAACCCACTCAAAAGAGCCGAAATTTCATCCAAAACCGCATCAAAAATCAATTCAAAAAATGCAAAATAAAAACCGCCATTTTTTCAACCTTAGGCTTTTAGATTATTTGTCATCAGCTCTTACAGTGGGGTACACTATATTTGATGAACTGTGTAGATATTACTTTGC
>ERZ1034626.365-NODE-365-length-33186-cov-8.871389_pt1 | contig 33186 bp, 53 predicted proteins | sample MGYA00520652_ERZ1034626 | MGnify/ENA primary metagenome ERZ1034626 (study PRJEB33766, sample SAMN09781765) | gut metagenome | biome: gut microbiome | host: Homo sapiens | place: Madagascar | study: EMG produced TPA metagenomics assembly of the PRJNA485056 data set... | reverse complement strand
CCAGCGGGCCGTGGAGCAGGGCCTGTTCGAGATCAAGGAGACCACCGTGGTGCACTCCGATGGACACACCAGCATCAACAAGACACCCAAAGTGACCGGCAAAGGTCAGGTCTACTTTGTGAATCAGTTCATGAAGCACTAAAGCTACAGTGCGTAAGCAATATATTTTTGGAGGTTACAAAGATGAAAAAACTGCATGTGAAAGCTACGTTTATTGAGCCGGTGCTGGGCACATGGCCCGCAAATCCCAATGTGGCCCGCGAGTTTATCGCCAGCAAGTCGCCGGATGCTGCCACCATCGAGGATGAAGTGGCGGCTCTTGGCCCTGATGCGGTAGCTGACAAGGGCATGACCGTTTTCCCGCGTGACCCGGACGGCAATCCGATTTTTTACGATTACCAGATCAAAGGCATGTTTAAGGATGCCTGCGGCATGCTTTCCCGCATCGGCGGCAAGACCGAGACCGGCAAGAAGAAGGCCGTGAACGAAAGCGGCAAGCTGACTGCTTACAAGAAGGTCATTGACGGCCTGATCTTCATTCAGCCCCGCATGATTCCGATTCGGACAAACGGAGAGATTACCGACTGCCAGCGCCCGCTGCGTGCCCAGACCGCACAGGGCGAGCGCGTGAGCCTTGCCAACAGTGAGGAAATCCCGGCGGGCAGCACTTGCGAGTTTGACGTGATCCTCCTTGACGACAGCCACGAAAAGGCTGTGCGCGAGTGGCTGGATTATGGCATTCTGCGCGGCATCGGCCAGTGGCGCAACAGCGGCAAGGGCCGCTTTACCTACACCGCTTATGAGGTGAAGTCCTGAGAGCAAGGGCATGGAATTGACGGCCCCGATTCGCGGAGGCAAAGCACCGCTTGCCGTTGATAAGTCAAGCAAAGGCAAGGCAAAGCATGTCAAAGCGAAGCAATGGCATAGCGTCGTGAGGTAAAGAGTGGCAGAGCAAAGGCACGGCTTGGCAAGGCCCAGCTTAGCAAAGGCTATGAGGTGAACTGCTTTGCAGTGGCACTGAGAAGCACAGACAGGCAAGGCAAAGGCGAAGCAGAGCATGGCGACGCGAAGGAATGGCAGAGAAAAGCGCTGATGTGATTTGCGAAGGAAAAGTGGTGCACCGTAACGATTCGCTGCGGCAAGGCTTTGCTTCGGATGCATTGGCATGGCAGAGAGAAGAAAAGCCGAGAGTTGCGCAGCGATGGCACAGCAAAGAGAAGACATTTTATTAAAAGGAGAAACGAGCATGAAAAAAATTATTGTTGGTGTAGCGTCCGTATTGGCAAGCGCTTTGCTGATGGCCGGATGCAATAAGCAGGTTATCGATTTGACTTATGAATACAACTGGGCACAGCTGAAAATGCCAGACGGAACGATTGTCGAGGGCAATGTCGAAAGCTGGCGCGACTATGAAGGCGACCAGCTTCAGGTTGTGATTGACGGTGTGACCTATCTGGTTCATTCGTCCAACATTGTTATGTGTCATTGATGCAAGGAGGATCTTTATGAAAACCACGATGCGCGATAAGGTTTGCCAGCTGATTGGCAAGTATCAGTATCTCGAAGACTATTACAAAACGAAAGCAACTATTAACACACAAAAGAGCTTCCTCGACGGCGGCTTTATCATCCGGATTGCAGAGCCTGCGCAGGCAGATATGTGCGGCCAGTTCTTGGCCGATTTGAACAAGCTGCTGGAAGAGGACGAGAAGGAGGACACCACCCATGAGTGAGAAGATTATCGCTTACAAGGCCATGGACAAAAACATGCAGTGCCGTGGCAAGCAGTATGAGGTGGGCAAGACCTACCATGAGGAAAAGGCGGACTGCTGCCACGCTGGTATGCACGCTTGCGAGAATCCGCTGGATGTGCTGCATTACTACCCGCTGAAGGACAGCCCGCGCTTCTTTGAGGTCGAGTGCGGCGGGAGCGTGGATAAAAGCGAAGATGACAGTAAACTGGCCTGCACTGAGTTGACGGTGAAAGATGAGGTGAATTTTGCAGGGCTGGTAAAAGCTACGGTGAATGCCGTTTTTAATCGGGTGAAGGGCAAAGAACATTTTTCCAGCGGCTATTCCAGCACGGCGGCAGCCACTGGGGCTTATTGCAGCGCAAAAGCAGACGGAAAAGATAGCATTGCCGTTGTAAACGGTGCTTGCGGTAAGGCGTGCGGCGCACTGGGCTGCTATCTGGTGCTGACTGAGTACGACGATGACGGCCACATGATCTGTGCCAAAATGGCCCGAGTGGACGGTTCTGCCATCAGAGAAAACGTTTACTATACCCTCAAAAATGGCGAGTTTGTGGAGGTCAAGCCGTGAAGAAGCACTACAACAAGCGCTGGCTTGAACAGCGCTGGGATGCAAGGCAGCCGGAACGGTTGGAGCACATCCGGCTGAAACGGCAGCTGAGAGGAAAAAAGGAGGGGTGCGGCAGTGAAGCTGAGCATGGGAATTGCAGAGTGCTGCCAGATCATGCGTGATAACAACATTTCAGTGAGCGAGCCGATCTTTACCGGAATGATTCAGGCCGGCAGCTTCCCGGCATGGGCGGTCCCGTCCATTGACACCAAGAGCGCCGCCCCGCTGATCTCACGCGCCGGATTTATGGCGTGGATGAAGGATTTTTACAAACTTGAAAAGGTTTACACAAAGGAGGATCCGAAAGAATGAAACTCAAATCTGACCACTTTTTTTACGCTTCCGGGGCTTGCCTCGGAAGCGGGCTGGCGCTGATACTCAGCGGCGAAGGCCGTCTGCTGAACGGTCAGCCCGGCGGCACCACCCTCACAGCGGGCATCATCGTGCTGACGATCGGGCTGGCGCTGTACTGGCTCAGCGACGCGGTCGCCGCCGAAGAAGAGCGCCGCAAGAGCCGCTATGGCAGGATCAAGCGCAATCACGCCCGCAACCCGGAATACCCGGAGAATCAGGAGCGTGGGGCATGATGACGGCTAAAGAGTACGTTGAGGGCAGAGTCAAATCTTACACGCGTCTTGCCAAACGCTGCAGGCGAAAAGCCGAAGCCTCAGAAGACATTGTTATCCGGGCTGGATACTCCGCACAGGCAAACGTCTGGGAGATGTGCGCCGAAGAAATGGACAACGTGCGGGAGATGCTGCAAGAGGAGTCCGGGGAGATCACGTATGCCTGACGCTTTCTACCATGTCATGTGGTACACCGTTTACGATGCCAAGACCGGAGACCTGATTGCCAGCGGTACGTCTAAGATGTGTGCAAGGCGGCTGGGTTACAAAAGCGCAAACAGCTTTGCATCTGCGAGCAGCCACAGCCGCAACGGAAGGCATCCGGCTCACAAGTACATTTTTGAGAAAGAGTGCATCCGACGTGATGAGGTGGACAGTCTGCCGCCGCGCGCCAGAGGAAAAGGAAGGAAAAAATCATGAAAATTATCATTGAAGAACACGGCGGCATGGTTTTCGTTGACTTCAAGGGCCCCGACAAAAACGCCCTCCATGCTCAGGAACTTCTCATGATGGCAACGATTGAGAGCGTGGTGGTGAAACTTCGCACGAATCTGACGGACGCGGAGGTGGAAGATCTGATGGATAAGTTTGGTAAGCTCATGAAATCCTCTGCCATTGTCCGCTATAAGCTGGGCCCTATCACCAACATGACCGGCTTTTCCGACAAGGAGGCAGCTTTTCTCTCTAAGCTGTTCAACTTATGACCGGGCAAAAAGAAAGAGCCTGCCCGTGCGCCAACACGGACAAGCTCAAAGGGTGATGAGTTTCGCCGCCCATCACCACAAAAATAACATAAAACAGGAGGTTTTACAAGTGGCACTTTTGAGAATTTACGATGTGAAGCAAGAGCCTCCAGCACTTGTTTTGCAGCAGCAATTTCCGGTTGCTTCGGATGCAATTGTGATTGCCGATGAACTGGCAAAGAGAAAACCCGAACAGCTGTACAAGGTGTTTGACGCTGATATGAACGTTGTGTATGCGAGGTGAATATTCATGCAAGAAGAATTGACCGTCCGTGTGGAGCACCCGGAGCTGCCCGCGATCCGGTGGAACGAAGACGAGGTGCAGCAGAATCTGACCGAGATGCTGGCCGCCTACACCGGCCGCGTCTACACCCCGGACACCATCAAGGATGCCAAGGCCGACCGCGCCGCCGTGAACAAGCTGGACAAGCAGCTCAGCGATGCCGCCCGCAGCGCAAAGGCCTTTTACATGAAGCCGCTGGAAGAGTTCTTGCAGAGCACCAAGCAGATGCAGGGCCAGTGTAAGGCCGTCTCCGGTGCCATTGACCAGCAGGTCAAGGCTGTGGAGGAAGCCGAACGGCAGGACAAGGCCGACGCCCTGCGGGCTGTCTATGCGGACTGCATCGGCGAGCTGCTGGAGATGATCCCATTTGACCGCCTGCTTGTGCCCCTGTGGCTCAACAAGACCTATGATCTGGCAAAGGCCAGCCGGGAGTTGCGCAAGAGCGTGGAGACTCGGCGGGAGGAGCTGCGGCTCATCCGGGAGACCTGCGGCGAGGATGCCGAAGCTTGCATCACGGAGTATCTGCGTGAACTGAACCTGAACGCCGCCCTCGTGGAGCACAGCCGCCGCCAGAATGCCCGGGACGCACAGCGCCGCGCAGAAGCCGATAGAATGGCCGCGAAGCGGGCGCAGGCCACCGCTCCTGTCATTATACCTCCGACCGATGAAGAGCGCCAGATCGCCGCAGAAGCGGTTCAAACGGCGCAGGCCAATGCAGCCATCACGTCGGATGGCAGGTTGGATTTCAGCATGCTTCAGAAATTCGCAGAGCCTGCACAGCCGGAAGCCCCTGCCCGTAAGCAGTATCGTTTCTGGGTCGAGTTCACCCGCGAGGATATCGCATGGTTCAAGCAGGAAGCCGCAGAGCGCGGTTTCCGTTATGGTTCTATCAAATAATTTTGGAGGTACTTACTTATGGCACTTACTCGTTCCGGCGCACCTGCGCCCACTTCGTCCGTTTCCAATGCACAGGCTCTGGCAAACCGTTCCGTCCAGAACGCCAACCGTGCAGGCAGCACTGCTATGCAGGCCGCATCCCCGTCCGTCCCGGTGGAGATCACTGCTGCCGATGGCCAGCACTTCACCGTCAGCTTTGGCGATGTGCGCAATTTCATCTGCCCGCAGGCTACCGATGCCGAATGCAAGATCTTCTTGGAGACCTGCAAACAGTATAAGCTGAATCCCTTCACCAAGGAAGCCTATCTGATCCACTACGACAACAAAAACGCCGACACCGCAAGCACCATCGTGCTGGGCAAGAACTGCTACATGCAGATGGCCGAGCGCCACCCGGCTTACGATGGCTTTGAAGCTGGCGTGATCGTCCTGACCGCAGATGGCCAGCTGCTGAACCGTGAGGGTTCCATCGTCTATGATGGAGACGGCGGCGAGACCCTTCTCGGCGGCTGGGCAAAGGTCTACCGCAAGGACCGCACCCGCGCCAGCTATGAGGAAGTCAAGCTCAGCGAGTACGATACCGGCAAATCTCTTTGGAACGGAAAAAAGGCCACCATGATTCGCAAGGTAGCGCTGGTGCACGCCCTTCGTGAAGCGTTCCCGTCTACCTTTGGCGCTTTGTGCGATGAGAGCGAGGTGCGTGTGGATGCCGAAAGCACCGCTCGTGAGGTGCCGCCCGAAGAGCTGCCGGTGCTGGATCCTTACGCAGGTTCCCACCGTCACCGCAAGACGGCAGGCACCCTGATCCCTGCCCCGGATGCACCCTCTGCAGAGGAAAACGCCGATGATCCGTTTGGCGGTGATGATGCATGATCGTCCAGACCAAGAACGGCATCATGCTGCACGGCGAGATTGCCAAAGACCCGGTGCTTCGGGATGCAGGGCAGAAGCGGGTGCTGAAATTCGACCTGAAAGCCAGCCGCACACAGGATGAATCCGGAAAATGGCAGAGCTTTTTTGTGGGCGTGAACCTCTGGCACGGCATCGACCAGTGGGATGGGATGCTGCAGAAAGGCGATCAGGTCACGGTTTTTTCCCAGAAGCTGAAAGAGCGGGAGTACAACGGCAAGGTCTACTACGATGTGGACGCGGATGATGTTCAGCCCGGTGGGCTGGTAACGTTCCGTTGGCTGCAGCAGATGATCGACCTGATGGCACAGCCCGGCCCTCCGCCGGAACCAGCAGAACCGGCAGCAGAACCGGAAGGCCTGCAGGGTGCGCAGATGTACCCCGGTGAAGCGCTTGCGGATTATGCACCGCGCAGCACTGCCGCGACAGAACCGGCTCCGTCTACCGAGTATGACCCCATCAACGATGATGCCGAAGACTTGCCGTTCTGACCTCGCAAGCTGTGCTATCCGGCTATACGGGCGTGTAAGGAAGGAGGTGAAAGCGGTTGAAAGAGGAAGAACAGAAAAGCATAGTCATTTACAAATCATGGAAAAAGCCATTGCGTAAATTGTCTCTGGAGCAAAAAGGCAGGATTTTTGATGCGCTGCTTGATTTCCCCGATTCACCGGATTTTGAGGACGACCAGAAGCTCGAAATGGCGTGGGATTTTATGTCCGAGGCGGTGGAATCAAATTCTAAAAGATGGAACGAAAGACGAGAAAAGAGAGCTGCTGCAGGGCGTAAAGGCGCAGAAGTTACAAACGGCAAGCGTCAGCAAAACGCGGCAAATCCGGCAAATGCCGACTTTGACGAGCAAAAACAGCAAAACGCGGCAAATCCGGCTGTAAATGGTAATGGTAATGTAAATGGTAATGTAAATGGTAATGTAAATGGTAATGGTAATGTAAATGGTAATGGTATATTACCTAACGGTGGTGTATATAACAGCGCCGCCGCCGTTGACGTAGAACTTTCTAAAATCGTCCAGCATTATCAGCAGGCTGTTGGGGACTTCCCGCGCTCTGCACTGGACAAGTTGCAGAAGTGGCGGCAGGAGTACAACACAGAGATGATCCTGCTGGCGATTGACAAGGCCACAGAAGCCGGGAAGCGCTCGTGGAGCTACATCAACGGCATATTGTCCGGATGGAAACGGGACGGCCTGCGCACGCCGGGAGACGTGGAAGCCAACGAACAAAGCCGACAATCCAGACCGCGAGGCAAGCAGCCAACCGAGACCGTAGACGACCAGCTTGCCCGGGTGCTGGCGAAGATGGACAGAGAAAGAGGGTTTGAGAAATGACGCGGGAAGACGTGGCAAAGCTGATCCGCATGAATTTTGTGTTGTACAAGCTGGGCTCCAGGCCGCTGACCGATGAGGAGATGCAGACCACCATCGATGTGTGGACGTACCAGTTTAGCGATTATGACGGCGATACTGTCAAGCGGGCTTTTCTGGCAGCAAACCGGGTATGCGTTTATCCGGTCACGGTGGCCGACATCTTCAAGCAGCTTTCCCAGTGTCTTGACCCGTCCGCTGAATGGGAAGCTCTGGCTGTAGCGGCACGCAAGGCACAGACATTTTTGAGCTGGCGCAAGTTCCCGATGGTGACCGGCATTGACGAAAAGGGAGGGCTGCTGCGTAGTGACGGGCAGAAAGAGCTGCAAGCCCTGTATGACCAACTCCCCCCGGCGGCAAAATCCTATGCCGGGAGCGTGGGAGGGCTTGCAGAGCTGGCTGAAATGCCAGACCTTACATACCGCCGTGCCGAATTTTTGAAGCAGGCGCAGGCCGATATCACCACTGCCCCGCGTGAAGCTGCAAGGCTGCGGGCGAGCGAGCCGACAAGGAAGGAGATTGAAAAATGAGCGATAAAAGATTGATTGACGCGAACACTTTGCACAAGCGCATTGAAATGAACCTTCGTGCAAGCAATCCGTTCACTATTGAAGAATGCTGCTATAAGGATGCTCTGAACAGCGTGGACGAGGCTCCAACCATCGACCCGGAAACGCTGCGGCCGACATGGCGCAACCCTGAAACAGACCCCCCGAAGGTCGAAGAAGATGTGCTGATTCTGTTTGAAACCGCCTACGGTGGATATGGGATTACGACGGCTAACTACGAAGATGGCACGGTCTTGTCCCAAAAGAGCGCTTTCTACTGGGAAGGAATTTCCGAGTGGGGAACCTACGATGAAGAAAGCGATGATTACTTTATTCCTAAAGGCTGGTGGGAATATCGTTATTTCAACCCGGATGACATTTACGATAACCGCGTAGATGCTCACGTGGTTGGATGGATGCCTTTGCCGCCGAAGGAGATTGAAAAATGAGTGAATTTATCGACCGCGAAAAAGCCATCGCAAACATTAAAGCGGCATATTGCCGTGGCTGCGAAAATTACAACGGCGTAAAATGCCGCGCGTGTCAGATTATGGACGCGATGGATGTGCTGGAAGATGAACCGGCAGTGCCTGTGATTGACGCGAAATCCATGGAAAAGTACCTGACCGACTGGAAAGACGGGCTGTCCGGGAGCGAAAATTGGGGGTACTTGTACGCAATCAGGGCAAAGCAAACGGTTCAGGTGCTGGATACCATACTGAACCACATTGGTTACATGCTCAATGGTGACAGCGGGGTGCAGACCGATGGTAAAACTTGAACCCTGCAAAGACTGCCTCGACCGGCACCCGATCTGTCACGACAGCTGCCCAAAGTACGCCGAGTACAAGCGTCAGCTGAAAGCGCAGCGCATCTACACCAGCGCGCACCACGCGGCAGAGCGGATCAGCCGCAACGATTTCGACAAAGAAGGATGGATGGGAGGAAGAAAACGGTGAAAGTGCTTATTGCCTGCGAGGAATCGCAGGAGGTGTGCAAGGCGTTCTGGGCATTGCAAAGGCAATGGCTGAACAATGGGGGTAAAAAATGAAAACCGAAAAAGAAAAGAGAAATTTTTGTTTTATTGCGACAGCAGCGCTGTTACTTGTGACGCTGTGGTTTACTGCCTGCAGTGCTACAACCGCTGAGGCCAAGGCCGCCAGCAAGCCCTGCTACCATGTCACGGTCTATTCCCCAGCAATTGAAAAAGTTGGCTATGCCGGCAGGCGTAAGCCGAAGTACACTATCACTGTGGATGACTTTGGTGAGCTGCTGCCAGACCCGAAGCTATCTGCTGAGCGTGAGTATCAGTTGCTCCGTATCCCTCGGTCAGATGGCCGCTTTGAGCTGGTGTCTACATCGCTGGTAGAAATCGAGTATTACTGAGCGGGGGACGGGGCGATGGCTGAAATACAAGAAAGAAGGCAGTCAATGCACCTGACCCTCTACGGCGACCCGCGCACCAAGAAAAATTCTGCCCGCATTCTCCGCACACGCTCTGGAGCCCCGTTTGTGGCCCCCAGCAAGGCGTACACGGATTATGAGACAGACTGCCTGCGGCAGATAAAAAGGCCGCGCAGTCCCATCTCTGCCCGCGTGAACGTGAGGTGCGTGTACTACATGAAGACAGCCCGCCGGGTCGATCTGGCAAACCTCATCGAGGCTACCACGGACATCCTGGTAAAAGCCCGGGTGTTGGAGGACGACAACAGCAAGATCGTTGCCGCCCACGATGGCAGCCGGGTGGAGATTGACCGGAAGAATCCGAGGGTGGAAATTGAGATTGAAGAAATGGAGGAACTCAGATGAATCAAGTGTTTCTTGTCATCGGCGCAACGCTCTGCTATGTTGGCGGATTTGGCGTCATGATTTTTCTTCTTTGCGTCCTGACTGAGCTGTGCATCGAAATCTGGGACGGAAAGTTTAACCAAATCTGCCTTAGATTTCAAATCAATCCAGCCGATGTTGCCTATTTGGCTGAAAACAGAAAAGACATTGAAGCGTGTCTTGATAAGCAGCGCGTTCAATGGCCAAAAACGGATACTGCACCTTCTGGATGGTGGGGCTGTCCAAAATGCGATGCGCTGAATCAATACGTCAAAGACGACGAGTCGGTTGCATACTGCCGCTGCTGTGGACAGGCGGTCAACATGTTTCTTTTTCAGGAGGGGTACAAATGACTCTCACACGGACGCCTGAAAGCGATACCCAAAAGTCGCCGAAATCTGCGGACTACCGCACCGTCAAGGCGTGGTTCCAGCAGTGCCGGGACGGGCAAAAGGCCGTTGAGGCACAGCGTGCAAAAATTGCACAGATAAGGCTACTCGCCAGCCATATCACGCCCAGCATGACGGGCATGCCGCTGGCACCGGGCAACGGTGACAAGGTGGGCGAAGGCGCTGCAAACATCGTGGACGAGCGGCGCAGGCTCCAGCGGATGGAAACCGACCTGTGCAACCTGCGCATAGAAGCCACCCAGCGGGCATACTGCCTGTATGAGCTGCCGGAATGCGCAAAAGCCATCTGTGAATACTACGTCAATAACAAGACGCAAACCGTCATCGCGCAGGAATCGGATTACATCGACCCGCGCGTTATTCGGAGCCGGATCAAGCGAGGGCTTATCGCTCTGGCGGAAATCTGGGACAGTTTTGACAAAAACGCACAAAAATAAAGCGCCTTTTTATACACGCGGTGTCCTATTAAAATCCTCATGGATAGGCTAAAATAATTACAAGAGATTCAGCGCTTTGAGCGCGACGCTTGCCACGCGGCCTCCGAAACGGTTCCACCCGGCGGGTTTTCATGCTTTCCCGCTCCTTCCCCGTTTCGTGGGCTGCTTCTATGTGCGATACCTGCGAAAAATGGGCAGCCCACCGCCCCGGGAGATGGGATTGTGGTTCGACTCCACAGTATCGCGCCGTATGGCGCATGGACTAGACGACCCGCAAGGCCGCACGTGCACGTGCAACCTCCCGTGCCAAGAAAAGGCCTTAGAATCCTTGTCAAGGTGTAGCTTTCCTGACAGGATGTGCGCCAACCAACAGCCCCGGCGGCGAACCGGAGCTGTTTTTATATGACCGCCTGAGCGCAATTTGGAGCGCGGCGCGTGTGTGTAGACACGGCTGGTTCGATTCCAAAGGCGGCTTTTATACTCCGGTAGCTCAAGTGGTAGAGCAGCGGTCTCCAAAACCGCATGTTGCAGGTTCGAGCCCTGCCGGGAGTGCTTGCGTGCCCTATGAGGGGGCCGCGCAATAGCGGGGCATCCGGCCGCGAAAGTTCCGGATGCAGCAGCGCCCACCGTTTGACGCATGTCCAACGCACTGAATGCACGGGTGCTGCTTATATGCCGTCATAGCTCAATAGGCAGAGCGCCGCCCATTTAAGGCGGGACCACGTTGGTGACACTACGGGAACATCACTGCACAGCCAACCACTGCGCACATCCATTCCGTGGGTGCTGGTTCAAATCCAGCTGGCGGCTAGCGTGATTTTAGAGTGTCCACAGTGGACACTTTTGGAGAGGAGGCATACAAATGTTTGAGTGCTTGAAAGAACTGATTTGCGACATGGCAAAGTTTTTGACGCGTCTCGGCGCTGGCCTTATCCTCTCGGCCTTACCGATCAGCAGCAAAGAAAGACACTTTGTGCGCTATGCGCGGCGTTTCGGTTTCCGTGCAGACCACACAAAACGCGAGCCTCGGGCAGAGATCGGAGGCCGTGGCTGTATCCAAGGAGCACGGCCTGCTATCCGTGCGGATTAACCGCTGCTGATACAATACGATTAAAAACCAGTTTTTTGCATGATGAGCTCCATGCAGCAAAGCTGGTTTTTCTTATGCCGTTTTAGCTCAGTCGGCCAGAGCATCCGGCTCATAACCGGACGTGTGCAGGTTCGATTCCTGCAAGCGGCACATTCGATATTTTGACCGTTCGGATTTCCGGGCGGTTTTTCTTTTGCGCAAGTTTAGAGAGGTGGCGGCGGTGGGGGCAAAACTGACAGACCGACAGAAAAAGAAAATCATTGCGGACTATGTACAGCTCCACAATTACCGCAAAACTGCCAAGCTGAACAACGTCGCCGAAAGCACTGTGCGCAAGGTTGTGAGAGAAAATCCGGTATGTGCAGATTTGTGCGCCTTAAAAAAAGAGCAGAACACGCAGGACATGCTTTCCTACTTAGACAGCAAACGTGGGGAAGCGCAGGAGCTTCTCGGGCTGTACCTGAAGGCGATGGCAGACCCTGACAAGATTGCAGAGGCAACGCTGCCGCAGCTGTCCACGGCGTTTGGAACCATCGTGGACAAGTTTGCTATGCTGGGAGACCAGAGCGACATAGAAGACCCGGACGATGGCCTGCTTGAAGCCTTGAGCGCCGCCGCAGACATCAGCCCGCCGGATGACGTGAAGATGCTGCCAGAGGAAGAGGACGACCATGCGGAAAAGTAACGGTTTTCGATGGAAAGCCCTCAGCCAGCGGCAAAAGATGGTTCTTTGCTGGTGGACACCGCAGAGCGCATACAGCGGTTACAACGGCATCATCGCAGATGGCGCTATCCGCTCGGGCAAGACCTTTGCCATGAGCTTTTCTTTCGTCCAGTGGGCTATGACCTGCTTCAGCGGCCAGCAGTTCGCCATGTGTGGCAAGACCATTGCCAGCTTCCGGCGCAACGTGCTGGGCACACTCAAGCAGCAGCTTGCAGCCCGTGGTTACAACGTCAAGGAGCATCGGGCAGAAAACTGCATGACCGTCAGCAAGGGCGGCAAAACCAACGAATTTTACTTCTTCGGCGGCAAAGACGAGAGCAGCCAAGACCTGATCCAGGGTATCACCCTTGCAGGGGCATTCTTTGACGAGGTGGCCCTGATGCCGCAAAGCTTCGTCAACCAGGCCACAGCCCGTTGCTCTGTCACCGGGTCAAAGTTCTGGTTCAACTGCAACCCGGGCAGCCCACAGCACTGGTTTTATCTGGAATGGGTGCGGAAATGCCGCTCCCGAAAGATGATGTATCTCCATTTCACGATGGACGACAACCTGTCGCTTTCCGAGGACATCAAAGAGCGCTACCGCAGCCAGTACAGCGGCGTTTTCTATCAGCGCTACATTCTAGGCCTGTGGACGGTGGCGGAGGGTCTTGTATATGACATGTTCGACCGCAAGAAGCACGTCATTGATGTGCTCCCGGCGCTGTCTCCAAAGAGCGCTTATGTGGCGTGCGACTTTGGCACCCAAAACGCAACAGTGTTCTTGCTGATGCAGAAACAGGCAGACGCAGACTGTTGGATCGTCACACGGGAGTATTACTACAGCGGCCGCGAACAGAAGCGGCAAAAGACCGTGGGCGAGTACGTCACAGATCTCAAGGCGTGGCTGAATGGCCTCAAGCCGGAAAGGATCATCGTTGACCCCTCTGCCCTGCCACTGATTACAGAGCTGCGCAAGAACGGCTTTACACAGACCCCCGCAAACAACGACGTTCTGAGCGGCATTCTGGACGTGCAGACCATGCTGCAGACCGGGCGGTTGAAAATCTACAAAGACTGCAAGCACACGCTGGAAGAGTTCGGCGTGTACGCTTGGGACCCGGATAAAGACGACACCGTGCTGAAGGTCAACGACCACTGCATGGACGCTATCCGCTACTTCGTGCGCACAAAGCGCCTTGTAAAACTGAGGAATTGATTTTGAGCACTACATACACATTCCAGACCTTCCAGCAGGCGCAAGCCGCCGGGGAACAGCCTGATTTCATCCGGCGCTTCGTGCAGCAGCACTGCGCTTCCAAGCCCTACAAGATGGCTCTGGACGCCGACCTGTACGATGCCCAGAAAAACCCGGGGGCTGAACGCTTCGCGCAGGCTTACGCTTTGATGCTGCAACGCCTGTCCAAAAACACCAAGCAGGACACCCCACACCCCGATATGGTCAAGAGCAATCTTTTCCGGCGGCTCAACAAGCAGCGGGCGACCTACTCCCTCGGCAACGGCGTGGTCTTTGCGGACGATGGCGTGAATAAGGACAGGCTGGGGCAGAACTTTGATGAGCAGATCCAGAAGGCCGGATATTTCGCCCTGATCCACGGCGAAAGCTTTGGTTTCTGGAACAGCGACCATCTGGTGGTTTTCAAGCTGACCGAGTTCGCTCCTCTGTACGATGAAAAGACAGGCCTTTTGCAGGCAGGCGTGCGCTTCTGGCGGCTGAACCCTGACACGGATATGCACTATATTCTGTACGAGCTGGACGGCTTTACTGAGTACACGGAAAGCAAAATTGGCAATGTGATGCAGGAGACAACGCCAAAGCAGGCATACAAAAGCGTGACCGTCACCACACCCGGCGGCGGGCTGGAAAGCGTGGAGGGAGAAAACTACAGTGCCCTTCCCATTGTGCCGCTGTGGGGCTCCGACCTGCACCAGAGCACCCTTGTGGGTCTGAAAGCCTACATCGACAACACCGATCTGGTGATGTCCGGATTCTGCAATGACCTGCAGGACTTTTCGCAGATCTACTGGCTGTGCGAGAACTTCAACGGAATGACCGATGATGAGCTGCAGGAGTTCCTTGTCAAGCTGAATCTGTACCACATTGCAGGCGCAGACACCAGCGAGGGCGGCAAGATCACCCCCTACACCACCGAGATCCCTGTGACGGCCCGGCAGGCTCTGTTGGAGCTGCTCCACACCCGGGTGTATGAGGACTTCGGCGGGCTGGACGTGCATTGCGTGAGCGCGGACAGCACCAACGACCATCTGGATGCAGCTTATGAACCGCTGAACCAGAACGCGGACGACTTCGAGACCCAGGTCAAGCCATTTATCCGGCAGATTTGCGTCTTGGCTGGTTTTGACAACGCCATGCCGACATTCAACCGCAGCAAGATCACCAACACCGCCGAGCAGGTCGCAACGGTGATTTCTGAAGCGCCGATTATCGGGCAGGACATGGCAATCGACCTGCTGCCAAACCTGACCCCCGAACAAAAGGAGCAGGCCAAGGCCGCGCTGATGGCTGAGAGCGCAACGAGAGAGACCACGGACGAGGAGAACAATAATGATGAGTAAGAATGAAGACTACCCGCTTGTTCAGGCTTTTATTAACGCACTGAACGCAAAATCTCAGGACGAAATTGAAAAACAGGCCGAAATTATGCATGGCCTAGTGTTTCGAGACCGCTATAGCGGCAGAGACGACCATGAAACAAACCGACCGTGACCGTATCTCTACCCGCCAGCTGAACCGATTGCGCCGCCGCATCCTCCGGGTGTACGGCACTGCCCGCCGGGAGATGCAGAAGCAGCTCACCGAGTTTCTTACAAAATATAAGCAACTGGACGAGCGCAAACGGGCGCAGCTGGATGCAGGCGAGATCACTGAAGAGGATTACCGCATCTGGCTGCAAAATCAGGTCTTTCAGTCCGATTTGATGCACGCCAAGCTGGACGGCATCGCCAAGACCTGCACCACAGCCCAAGAGACGGCCTACAAGCTGGCCCGGGACGAGCAATACAACATCTTTTCCTTTGGTGCAAACTGGGCGTTCTACGAGCTGGAACAGGCCGCAGGCGTGACGTTCGGGCTGACCCTGTACAACACCGAAGCGGTCAAGCTGCTGCTGAAGGAGAACCCCCGCATGGTGCCCAACAAGCGCATCAAGAGCGAGAGCAACCGCACCTATGATGCCCGAGTATTCAACCGCTACGTCATGCAGGGTATCGTGCAGGGCAAGAGCGTCCACGACATCGCCGTGCAGGCCGTCAACGGTATGGCGGACACAGAGATACACTGGGCCATGAACAACGCCATCACGGCCCTTACCGGCGCCCAGAACGCCGGGGCTTTGCAGCAGATGCGCAACGCAAAGGCTTTGGGCATCGAGGTCAAAAAGCGCTGGAACTCCACCCACGACTACCGCACTCGCGAGATGCACCGCCTGCTTGACCAGCAGACCGCAGAGCTTGACGAGCCGTTCAAGGTCATGGGGTACGAGATACAACGCCCCGGCGACCCCAACGCGGCGCCGGAGATGGTTTACCACTGCCGCTGTGTGCTGTCCTCTGTGCTGGGCAAGTACCCCCGGCGGAACGCAAGGCAAATCGACAACGTGCCTGTGGTCGAGGACAGCGGCAAAGTGGACGAAAAAGGCAGGCCCATCATGGTGCGGGTCAAAAAGACCACGCCCGTCATGGATTACACCGAGTGGTATAAATCCAAGGGCGGCAAGGAAGCCGAACAGATGTGGTGGGCGGAAGAGAGAAAACGGAGAAAGGAGAAATAGTTATGTCTGGTGGAGGACGTTCATCTGGCAGGGGGGGGCAAAACGATGAGTAAACGCGGTTCTGGTAGTTCTACAAGGGCAAGTGGTGTCTTTTCAAGAAACGAAAAAGCGGCCATTTCAAAATTTGATGACTATGCAAAACAGCATTATAGCATAGTCGGAAACGTAGAGTACAAAAAGGGCGAGGGTGAACGTGTAGAAGCCACATTTACGACAAAAGACACATTCAACCGTCCTCGCGGCGGTAAAATGGTGCATCCTGACAACTATGATGTGGTCGAAAGAACGTCAAAGCGCTCTTTCACGATTCTCGTATCGGACAGCGGCGTAACAAGACTTTATCAAAACCCGTCTGTATCGGAAGAAAAGGTGCTTTCAAAGCATTATTATAAGCCACCAAAACGCAAGAAATGAGGGATGAACCGTGATTCTGCCGATGGAAAACACCGAAAAGATGATTTTTCCGGGCGTTGGCAAGTATGGCATCCCTGAAATCAAGCCGGAAACGGATATCCGCATTGATAAGTTGGAGTGGATTCCAGTTAATTATGCTCTTTCCGCAAAAGATAAGGCCACAAAGGGCGTGCATTTTTACAAGGACGATTACCAGTTTGAGCGATTCTGGAACAATCCAGACAAGTACATCCCGCTTTTGCAGCAGTTCGGTGCTGTATGCTCGCCTGATTTTTCGCTTTACAGCGATATGCCGCTTGCGGTGCAGCTTTTCATGCACTACAAAAAGCACTGGCTTGCGGCATACTGGCAGGCGCACGGCATCCACGTCATTCCAACGCTCTGCTGGTGTGGCGAGCAAAGTTATGACTGGTGTTTTGACGGAGAGCCTAGAAACGCCATTGTGAGCATTTCGAGCCACGGCACACAATCTGACCCATACGAAGCAGAGTGCTTTGCCAAACACTGCCGTAAGGCGCTGGAAGTGCTGCAACCAAGCGGTATTTTGTGGTACGGCAAATGCCCGGCGGAATTTGACTGGAATGTCACAAAAATTAAGCCATTTCAATACGAGAGGAGGCACTACCGTGAGTAAACGAGGTTCGGGCAGCTCCGCGAGAGCGGGCGGCGGCGCAAATGGAGCAAAAAGTTTGGATAGTACGCTGGTAAGAAGATCGAATGATTTTTCTTTGTTTGATGCTGGCGACGCAACAAAGCGCGAGTATGAAGCGAACGTGCAGAAAATCCAGCAGTCGAATCTTACTCAGCAGGAAAAAGCGGCGGCACTGGATAAATTGCATGAACTGACAACGGAACAGCTAAAGGCTCAGACGAAGGTTGCGAATCCATACGTTTCCGGCCCTGCAAGGTTTAACCAGAATCAGGTGCAAAAGGCAGCGGATAACACGGCACAGAAACGGCAAAACGTCAATTCTTTTATGAAAGATGTGAAGAAAAAGTCAACCGCAAACAAAAAGGCAGCTGAAACAAAGTCGCTTTCTTCCGTTTTGGGTTCTGCAATGGACAGGGGCGCACTTGAAGTGACATTTGAGGGAAAGACCTACTATCGCGCAAGAAAAAATTCCAAGACGTGGAGAGTTCGGTAAACCATGAACTTTAACTACGACATCAAATTCACCGACAACACCCTGCAGCTGCATGAAGCTCTGGATTCATGGGCAGAGCGGGTGCTGACCATCTGGGGCATGAAGGTGCAGGACTACGCCCAGCTGCTTGTGCCTACCGGCACGGCAGACAGCACGGGCATTGAGGGCTATGTGGGCGGCGCGCTCAAGCAGAGCCTGACCTATGCCGTAGACCTTGCAAAAAAGACCGTGACCATCGGGTCAAATCTCTTTTACAGCGTCTATGTTGAGCTTGGCACGGGCATCTTTGCCGAGAAGGGCAACGGCCGCAAAACGCCGTGGGTCTGGAAGGACTTCAACGGCAAATGGCACTTTACCCGGGGCATGGCCCCCCGCCCGTTCCTCCGCCCGGCGGTGGAAGATCACATTGACGAGCTGCGAGAGATCGCGGTAGAAGAAGGAAACAAGGAGGCGTAACATGAAGAAAATTTTAGCATCTATCATGCTGCTTGCGGCGCTGTTGCTGTGCGGCTGTTCTGAGGCTTCCAAGGCCAATGCCAACATCTCCAAGCAGGCTGATTACTTTGAGAGCGAGCGCAAGATCACCGTCTACAACGCCCGCACTGACAAGGTGATTATGGAAGCCGAGGGCTATATGTCCATCTCCAACAACTCGGACAACGAGCTGGTGTGCACTGTGAAAATTGGCCCAGGCACCTACCGCAAGAACTACATCTACCTGAACGACTACACCATGTATGTGGTAGAGGACATCACCGGCACCCATACCGACCCCTACCACTACAAGCTCTACTTCCATACAGACATCCTGCCCAGCGTGGAAACAAGGCCGTAAAATTTAATATTCGGCGGTTGGCGCACAGCGTCAGCCGCTTTTTTATGCCGTTTTAGCTCAGTCTGGCAGAGCACCGGACTTTTAATCCGGGGGCCGTGGGTTCAAGCCCCACAAGCGGCACCACACCGGCAGCACGTCCGGCAAATAACCTATTGCCAAGCATGGCAGCCCGAGCAAGGGCAGAAAGGACTATCACATGGCACTCGAACGCAAGACTCTCCGGGAGATTCTGGAAGATGAAACGACCGACACCAGCGGCAAGCTCAAGAAAATTCTGGACGTGCTGCATGAGGAAACGGACACCTTGCAGAACCAGCTCGATGAGAAGAACGCAGCCCTCGCCAAAGCCGAGAAGGACCGGGACGCAGCCAACGGCGGCAAGCAGGCCGCAGAAAAGGCACTGACCGACTACAAGGCCCAGCAGACCCAGAAGGACACCCACGCAGCCAAGGAAGCAAAGTTCCGGGAGCTGCTGAAGTCCGCCGGTGTGCTGGACAAGTATGCTGATCGGGTCGTGCGGCTGTCCGGCGAGGACATCGACAAGCTGGAGCTGGACGATAAGGGCGAGGTCAAGGACGCCAAGAAGCACACGGACAGTCTGAAAAACGACTGGGCCGACTTCGTAGGCACCACGACCACCACCGGAGCAAAGGTGGACACCCCTCCCACCAACACCGGCTCCAAAATGACCAAAGAACAGATCATCAACATCAAAGACGCAAGCGAACGGCAGGCAGCCATTGCGGCCAATCCTGAAGCGTTCGGGCTTGCAGCAAAGGAGTAACACATGGCAGCACCCGCAAATCTTACCACTGCTTCCCAGATCACTACCTCTATCCGTGAGGTGGATTTCGTTACCCAGTTCCAGAAGAACTGGGATGCCCTGCGAACCATTCTGGGCATCATGCGCCCCATCCGCAAGGCACCCGGCACAAAGCTGATCTCCTACAAGGCTACCGTTGACGGAGGCCTGCAGGGCGGCACCGCCGTGGGTGAGGGTGAGGACATCCCCCTGACCAAGACCAAGGTTGAGCCCGTGGCCTATGACGACATCGAGCTTGGCAAGTGGGCAAAAGCCGTTTCCATTGAGGCCGTCACCAAGTACGGCGCAACTGTGGCCGTGGAGCGCACCGACACCGCTTTCCGCAATGAACTGCAGAAGAAAGTCCTGACCGACTTCTACACCTTCCTCAAGACCGGCAAGCTGGTGGGCACCCAGAAGACCTGGCAGCGTGCCCTTGCTATCGCAAAGGGCGCAGTCCTGAAGCGTTTTGCCAACGACAACCTGGATGTGACCGAGGTCGTGGGCTTTGCCAACATCATGGACTTCTACGACTACCTGGGCGATAAGGAGATCACCGTTCAGACTGAGTTCGGCCTGAACTATGTGAAGGACTTCCTCGGTTACAAGACCCTTTTCCTCCTGCCTGATGCTTACATTGAGCAGAAGAAGGTGATCGCCGTTCCTGTGGAGAACATCGACCTGTACTACGTTGACCCTGCAGACCGGGACTATGCCACCATGGGCGCAAACTACACCGTCTCCGGCGAGACCAACCTGCTGGGCTACCACACCGAGTACAACTACAAGAACGCCACCACTACCAACTACGCCATCATGGGTATGAAGCTGTGGGCGGAGTACCTGGACGGCATCGCAGTCGTGACCGTCGGCACGTCCAACACCGAGCCTGCCGTCGCTGCTGTGTCCGAAGGGCGCTAAAAAGAGGTGACCTATCATGACCGTCCCTGAGCTGTGCGTTTACACGCACAATTTTTTTGACCGGGCGGACGACCCCATTGCTGGGGAGTTCGCCTTTGAGCCGGACACCGTGCCCGCCGGGGTAGTGTCAGGGCAGTATTTCCTCGTGTGCGGGTCCATCTTCAACGATGGCGTGCACAAGGCCGGGGACGGCGACCTGACCGCCGAGACCTTCACCGGGACGGTGCAGCCCATGCGCGTGCCGCCTGATTTTGTGGCGTTGGCTGAAAAAATCGACGCATACGACAAGGCGCTGCCATCCGGCGGCGTGTATGTGTCCCAGTCCTTTGCCGGCTGGTCCGGCACGATGGCTACAGGCACGGACGGGCTGCCCGCCGACGGCAAAACCCGCTATAAATCCGAGATCAATCAGTGGAGGAAGATGTGACATGGTCAATCCGTTCGCTGCATCCACCGTGATGCAGAGTTTTACCAAGAAATTCTGCTTTCAGACACGCAGCTATGAGCCGGACGGCGTGGGCGGATTTGTGTCCGGCTGGCAGGACGGCCCCGAGTTTGAAGCCGTGGAGCGCCACGACACCACCGTGGAAGCACAGGTGGCAGAGCAGGCAGACACGGCATCTACTTATACGCTGCTTGTGGGCACCGGCGTGCCGCTGGCTTTACCGGACTACATCAAGCGGGTGAGCGACGGGCAGACCTTCCAGATCACCAGCACAGCGGACGAAACCAAGGCCCCGCCGGAATCCGGCATGGGCCTGCGGGCCGTCAAGTGCAAAAAGGCGGTGTTGCCGTAATGGGACCATCTGAGAGCATCAACCGGGCGCTGAACGCCTTTTTCAACGGCTTTGGTATCCCGGGCTATCTGGAGGATAACATCCCGCCCGGCGCGGAGCTGCCGTACCTGACCTACAAGCCCACCATCCCCGGCGGGTGGAACGAGTCCAGCACCTTCCATGCCCGGCTGTGGTACCCGAGCAAGGGCGGCAGAGCCCCCATCCTGCAAACCGAAGATGCGATCAGCGCGGCTTTCCCAAGAGGCGGCTTAAAAATCGAGTGCGAGGGCGGCGCTATTCTTTTGGACAAAGACGATAAAGATTGGGCGCAGCCACTCAACAACACGCCTGAAGGGTATCTGTGCGAATACCTTATTTTTGAACTTACACGGCTTATACCGTGAGTAAAGGAGCAATATGGCTGAAACTTTAGCAAAGAAGTTTAACGTCAACGTTTTGACATCGGACGCTTTCAAGAGCATTCCCAAGGGCTCGGGCAACATTTTGTCCGATTTCTCGCTCGAGACCCCGAAAATCGATGAGACAAACGTTATCCACGCCACACAGGGCGGCGTGACTATCACCTATCAGAACTCCACCGAGGATACTCTTTCCGAAATCGACAACGCCCCCACCAATACAAAGCAGGGCGTGGAAGTCACCGGAACCACCGCAACCATCTCTTACACGACTCCCAACGCAGACCCTAAGAGCATCCAGCTCGCTATTGGCACTGCGGACATCGACCCGGAAGACCCCACCCACGTGGTTGCACGCCTGAAAACCGCTTTGACGGATTTCAAGCCCATTTGGTGGGTCGGCCCCATGATCGGCGGCGGCTTTATCGCGGTCAAGCTCTATAATGCCATGTCCACCGGTGGCCTGAGCCTGAAATCTGAGCATCGCGGCGGCGGCTCGATGCAGATCACGCTGACCGCTTTTGCAGACCTCGAGAACCCCGAACAGGCCCCGATGGAGTTCTACTCCATCACAAAGGCTGCGGCCTAAGGAGGAAAAACATGAAAGAAATCATCGATCTGGAAGGCAAGGAGTACCTTGCAAAAACTTACAAGCTGGCAAAAGCGTACAAGCAGTGCATCGTTGACACGGGCGCGGTGGCAGCGGCAACTCAGCCCGCTCCGCTGACCGGAAACGAAACCCCGGAGGAGCGGGCCAAGAAGATTGCGGAGCAGGGCGCAAAAAATGCAGAAGAAATGATGCGCATGATCTACGAAGAGCATGCAGACATGACCGAAAAGGTCTTGCCGCTCTTTGTGGCACTGGATGAGGGTGAGGAACTTCCTCCCACCAGAAAGCTGGCCGCAGCAATGTCCCGCGCACTGTCCGATGACGATTTCATGGCTTTTTTGAGATCCTTGATGTGATCGGCGTGGAAGGATATAAGCGGATGGTCTCGACCATTCGTCTGGATCTGCTGGAACTCTTCGGCAAGTCCTATATCCTCGACCACATCAAAAAAGAAATCAGAAACCACGACGAAATTCAATTCTACCGCGATTGCGTGGCAGATGCCGTTGGCGGGCTTGCGGGGGCCAGCGCTCTTTATTCTTACGTTGCTTCGTACACATTCCCGCTTTATGTAAAGCAGATCGACAAGCGATCTGCGGCGGAGATAACGGAAGAAAACAGCAAGGCTCTTGCAGAACTGTGCGGAGGGGGTGATGAAACCTGAAACTTTTTGAATTGAGCGCAACCCTCGGGCTGGACGACAGCGCCTACCGGCAGGGCATCCAGAATGTGCAATCCGAGACAAAAAAGACGGTCTCCTCGCTGTCTGGAGAGTACAGCAAGGCCGCAAAGGCCGTAGTGGAGCTGACCAGACGTTACAACGAGTCGGTAGGCAAAACCGGCAAAGCGTCCTCTGAGACCAAAAACCTCAAGACCATGCTGGCACAGGCGGAAGCACAGCTCAAAGCCACGACCACTGCGCTGAAAGCCGCAAACAACGGCATGGATGGCTTTGCCAGCTCCACAGATAAAACGTCCAGCAAGTCTCTGGCCGGTGCCATTGCCCAAGGAACGGTCATGGCGAGCGTTTTCTCGAAGCTCGGCTCCGCTGCACTCAGTGCCGCAGAGGGGTTCATCTCTTCCGGCATAGAGTACAACGCCCAGATCGAGAAATACACCACCGGCTTTACCAATATGCTGGGCAGCGCGGAAGCGGCGCAGCAGGTCATGAGCCAGATCCAGGAAGACGCGGCAAAAACTCCTTTTGATGTCGAATCCCTGACAAAGGCCAACCAGTACCTGATCTCTGCAGGCGAGAACGCCGGATATGCCCGCAAAACGATCATGGCACTGGGTGACGCCGTTGCCGCCACAGGCGGCGGAAGCGACGAGCTGAACCGCATGGCACAGAACCTGCAGCAGATCGCAAACACCGGCAAGGCAACAGCGGTGGATATCAAGCAGTTTGCCTATGCCGGCATCAACGTCTACGGCATTCTGGCCGACTACACAGGCAAGTCAACCGCCGAAGTGCAGAAAATGACCATCAGTTATGATCTGCTGACGCAGGCCCTGCAGGCCGCATCCGAAGAGGGCGGGCGTTACTACAACAGCATGGACACCCAGAGCCAGACCATGGACGGCCGCGTGTCCACCCTGAAGGACAATGCGAAGCAGCTGGCAGGATTGCTGACCGGCGATTTATCCAGCGGAGTCGGCGTTGTAATCGAAAAGCTGAATGACATGGTCGTCGCAGCACAGGAAGCTTATAAGCTTGACGGATGGAGTGGCCTTATCGGGAAAATAACGGGTCTTACCACCGTCATTGACAAGGCCAAATCTTCTGCTGTTGGCCTGAAAGCTGTCTTTGACGCTCTGAAAAGCGGAGAAATAGGCATTTTCCACGGCGACTGGGATGCTGTCTACCAGAAAGCTTTTAACAACGACTACCAAAACAGAAAGGCCGGCAAAAAAGACACAGACTACTGGAAAGAATACGGCGAGCGTCTGAAAAAGCAGTACGGAATAAAAGAAACCAACAGCAGCTCCATCACCACAAGCCCTTCTGGATCAACCGGAAAAAAATCCGGCTCCAAGTCCACCACCGAAACAGTCATTTCGTCCATCTCCAGCACGGCTACGACCACCGCACAGAATGCGCTGGGCACTGTGACCACCAGTATCCAGACTCTCACTGAAAAGGTCAAGGACAGCGCGGGCAAAATCAAAGACCGCATCACCGAGACCACCACCACGACCGGCAAGGAATTGGTCAACGGCGTGGCCACCACCTACAAGCAGGTGGAAACAAAGGTCAACGGCACGGTCACAAAGGTCACAAAGACCTATGACGACATGTCGAAAACGCTGCTGGGCACCTTTACCAACGTCTCGGAAACCACCTTTAACGGCATCACCACAAAGGTGCAGCAGGCGGTGGAAAAGTACGCGGACGGCAGCGAGCATATCAAGAAAACCGTCACTGAGACCGGCCAGCGCATCGGCGAGAACGGCGCGGAGACCTACGAGAAGATAATCACCTACATCGACGGTATTCAAGATAAGGTGACGGAAACCTCTACTCTTATCGACAAGAGCGTGAAAGGAACCCAGAGCCGTATTGACCAGCAGCTGAGCGAGGCTTCCGGCCAGCTGGATAAGGGCATTTTCGGGCTGGTAAAGAGCGCCTTTAGTGATGCCAAAAATGGAAACTGGGCAAGTCTTGGGCTGGATTTTGTCAACCTGATCTGGGGCGAAGTGTCGCAGGGTCAGCGCGAAGTGATTTCCAAGTGGTTTGTTGACGCCATGGGCGCTGTCAACGAAGCCTATTCCGGCGGCGGTCTGAGCAATGCTTTTGATGCGGTCAAGGCCATTTTTGGCAACGGCATCACCAAGAATGCAGACGGTGTGACCATGGCGATCAAGGGTGTCACGACCGAAGTAAAGTCTCTGGGTGAGATTGTCAACGGCCTTGCCGGATCAGGCGGCGTGGGCGGTGCGATCGGCTCGATCATCCAGAGCTTTTCCGGCATGGCCGGCGGCATCACGTCCGCGCTGGGCACCATCGTGTCCTTTGTTGCCGCAAATCCCATCCTTGCGCTGATTCTCGGTCTGGGCGCGGTCGCGGGCGGCATCGGCATTGCCGCGTGGGCAAACAGCCGGAAGAACAAATCCCCGGTCAGCCACTACCGCAGCCCGTTCGAGGACACTGGCGTTTACGACAGCCTGAGCGAGTTCTCCACCCGCTCGGCTATACAATACCGCGTCATCGGGCAGGCCAGCGCCGCCGACCGGCAGACCAGCATTCTGGAGCGCATCGAAGGGCTGCTGGATGAGCATCTTCCCGCCATCGGCACCGGGCAGGTGGTCATGGACTCCGGCGAGCTGGTGGGCGTCATTTCGCCGCGCATGGCGCAGAACGTGGACGCCCGCATCGGCGTGACTGTGACACGGAAAGCGAGGGGTGCATAATGGGCAAGCTTCTGGGCGCACAGATCGGCGACCACCACACTCTGAAGGACTGGGGATTATACCTCAAGGTCGGCAGCCCGAAGATCTCCTCTCCGGAGACGGACGAGTACCTTGTGCAGGTGCCCGGGTCGGATACGCTGCTCAACCTGACAAACGCACTGGACGGACGGCCGCACTACAAAAAGCGCACCATCACCATGGAGCTGCTGTGCACCGCACCGAAAAAGCAGTGGCCGGCCATCTACAGCGAGCTTGCCAACGCCATCCACGGCAAGTGGCTGCAGTGCAAGTTCGACGATGACCCGAGTTTTTACTGGGAGGGGCTGTGGTCGGTAAACATGGATAAAGACCGGCTGTCCAGCACGGTCACGATCACCGGCACCTGCAGCCCCTTCAAGCGCAGCGTTTACGACGGCACGGATGACTGGCTGTGGGACGACTTCAACTTTGAGACGGACACCGTGCGCAACTACACGGATCTCCCGCTCAAGGCAAACGAAGACTACACCCTCACCGTCACCGGCGCACCCCGGGCAGCGGGTATCTACTTCAAGCGCAGCGAGGACACCGCTGACATCGCGGTCTCCCTCAACGGCTTTGAGGTGGGAATCCTTGCCAAGTCCACCGAGTGGCAGTACATCGAAGGCCTGCACATGCCGGACGGCGTGGTGGGCACGCTGGTGTTCGCCGCTTCGGCCGACTGCAGCATCAGCATCAAGTATCTGGGGGCCAGCTTATGAGCTACAAGATCTATGCCGGCATCCGGACCGGTGTTGACACATGGCAGACCAAGACCTGTATCTATGACCCGGCTGATTACTCCGAGACGAAAAAGCTCATCAGCCCCACCCTCACCCGGGAAGCGGGCAAGGCCGGGAGCCTTGAGTTCACCATCCCGCTGGGCAACGTGGCGCACTCGGCGCTGCAGAAACTCCGCACCACCGTCTCGGTGGAGCAGGACGGCGAGGTCATCTGGGAAGGCCGCCCCATGAGCCACGAGCAGGATTTTCTGCTCCGGCAGAAGGTCTACTGCGAGGGAGAACTGGCCTATCTCAATGACAGCCAGCTTTCCCCGTACACCGCAAAGGGCGTATCTTTCGAAAACTTTCTCACCTTCCTGTGTGCGAACCACAACCAGCAGGTGGACGCATACAAGCGTTTCGCCTGCGGCAGCGTGAGCGCCGGCGAGCGCTATCTTGTGCCGGTGCAGGACGGCTGCTATTTCAAGCAGGGCGATTACAGCTACGATTCCGACGACAACCGCATCTATAAATGGGACCTCATGTCCAGCGCCGGAAAGACGATGGTCGGCGCCTACTATGATGACGTCAAAGGGCAATCCGGAAAGCCGGACGCGCTGAGCTGGCCGGTCGGCGAAGATCACTCCTACTCCGGCGGATATGAGGGCGGCATTGTCATCACCCGCACCGGGAACAACAAATTTTCGGTGCGGCTCAATGCCGTGTATTCCGCAGACGGAAAGACCTTCCGCCCAAGCGTCTCCATCCAGACGGCTACCATCGAGAGCGCCCTGTGTACGATGAACTTCGGCACGCACGCGGCCTACTCCGTCACGGCGTCCAGTCTTTCTTCGCGGATTTCCATCCGGAAAAGCGGCAGCGGCTACACGGTGACGGTCAACGGCAGCGCTGACCCGAACTTTACCGTCCGGGAGTTCCCCGGCCTGTACGATTTCGGCGACGGCAAGAACTACGGCGGCACGTGGGACACCCTGCAGGATGAGCTGGTGGAAAAGTACGGCGGGTATCTGGTCGTGCGCCGCAGCAACGGCACCCGGTATCTGGACTATCTCAGCCAGATCACCGAAAAGAACCCTCAGCCTATCGTGTTCGGCACGAATCTGCTGGATCTGACCAGCTACGTCAAGGCCGAGGATATCGTCACCCGGGTCATTGCCGTGGGACGCAAAAAGAGCGGCTTCATGTTCTGGGAGCACGTGGATACCCTCACGGCCACCGCCAACGACACGACGGCGCAAAAGCTGTTCGGCATCATCACCAAGGTGACCGTCATCGACGGCACCGAGAGCACGGCGCAGTCCCTGCAGGATGCTGCAGATGAAGAGCTGGCAAACAACCTGCGGTATCTGGACGGCATCACGGTGAAGGCCGTTGACCTGAAGGACGCCGGCATCGATATCGACCGCATCGGCTTTTGCAGGATGACGCACATCTACTCCCATCCGCATGGGGTGGATACGTGGCTGCTGTGCTCCAAGCTGGTGGAACCGCTGGATGCGCCGGACAAGAAAGAATTTACACTGGGCGTCGAGTTCTCCAGCATCAGCGACCTGCAGGCCCTGAGCGCCCGGAAAGCCGGCGACGCCTACGACCTGAGCCGGACGCTCAAGGGCTATGTATCCGCAAAGGGGTGAACCGATGGACAAAACATTTGACGAAGCCATTGCCGGCATCCGCAAAGCGGAACGCGGCGTGGAAGTGCGCGAAGACCTTGCGCAGGGCTTCGAGTACGTGAAGCAGTACGCCGAGGAAGTGACAGGCCAGCAGCAGGCCGCCTTGCAGGCCGCTCAGACCGCCACCAGAGCAGCCAGCACCGCGACGGAAAAGGCGGCAGCAGCTGCAGAGAGCGAAAGCGCGGCCAAGACTGCCTCCACCAGTGCAGCCAAAAGCGCACAGTCAGCGTCCGCAGACGCAAAGAGCGCGGGAAGCTTTTCCGCTTCTGCCAAAGCTGAAGCGGACAGGGCTGCGGCCATTGTGAGCACTGACAAGACACTGAGCATCTCCGGCGCGCCGGCAGACGCCAAGGCAGTGGGAGACCGGCTGACGGCCGTATACACCAAGGCGGAGATCGACGCCCTGTTGGCCAACCTGAACGTCTGCCCCTTTGAGGTGGGCGACGTGCTGCACACCACCAGCTCCGTCAGCCCTGCCGCCCGCTTCGGCGGCACGTGGGAAGAGATCGCCACGAACCGCGTGCTGATGGGCGCGTCCAGCACCCACGCGGCAGGCACCACTGCAGAAGCCGGACTGCCGAACATCACGGGCAGCGTAGGTAGATATACCACTGGATTTAATAGTGGTCCGGATCGACAGCAGGGAGCATTTACTGCAACGGACAAGAGGTCTATGGACTTCTATTCATCAAGCGGTGGCTATGGTATAGGTACTTATATCAACTTCAACGCCTCCCGCAGCAGCCCTGTCTACGGTCGCAGCAACACCGTGCAGCCCGCCGCCTACTACGTGCACATCTGGCGGCGCATCGCCTGACGAAAGGAGGCTTTGACCCATGAAAATCATTGACGACAAGACCGGTCTGGAGATCCAGAACCCCGACCTAACACAGGGTTGGCTGCACGACGAGACCGAAGCCGTGGAGCACCCCGCACAGGAGGGTGTGCCGGAACTGAGCCACTACGAGACCGTGGCTGAATACCCGAGCGGCGGCAAGGATGTGCGGAAGGTCATCGACCGTGAAGGCGTGCCCGCGCAGGACGCATGGACGGAACAGGTGCCCATCCAGCGGTACATCCTTTACACCGCCGAAGAACTGGCCGCGAAGGAGGAAGAGCGCAAAAAGGCCGAAGCCCGGGAGAAGCTGCCGGAGACGGTTGCGGCGCTGAAAAAAGAAAACGAGATGCTGAAGCAATGCTTGCTTGAAATGAGCGAGATTGTTTATGCATAAAATCACACAAAAATTAGAAAGGTTGGTACGTATGATGGCAATGTTATGGGCACAGGAAATCATGTCTGCTGAAACTATGGAGGACGCAAAGGCGCTGTACGAGCGTTGCCCCCGCCTGCTGAAGGAGAAGGTCAAGGCGATTCTTATCAAGAGCGGCTTTGAGGAAATCGTACAGGAGAAGTAAGCGATGGAAAAACTTTTGGAATTTCTGGCGTGGCTGGTGAAGGTACTTTTCGGCAGGGACAGCGAAAGTCCTGCGCCGAAAACGCCCAGAGAGACCCCCGTTGATGAGACCGTCACCGGATGGGAGGGCGACCCGCCCTACCGATACATCGACGTAAGCCGGTATCAGGGCGCGATCAACTGGGCGCAAGTGGCAGCGGCGGGCTACAAGGGAGCGATGCTCAAGACGGTGAGCACCAACCGCAAGCTCTCCAAGCGGGCGGACGGTTTGTACATCGACCCGACCTTTGAGGACAATTACCGCAACGCCAAAGCGGCGGGGCTAGACGTTGGCGTCTACTACTACACTTACGCCACCAGTGAGGAAATGGCCGATGCAGAGCTTTCTTTGCTGCGGAAGGCGGTGCACGGCAAGGAACTGACCCTTCCAGTAGCGGTGGACGTGGAGGACAACGAGCTCAAGCTCATGAGCACCATTGACCTCACAAACCTCACCGCCTACGCGCTGGAACAGGTTGAGAAAATGGGCTTTTACGCCCAGCTGTACACCTACACCGGTTACAAATACGAACTGGACATGGCAAGGCTTGCAGGTCGGTGGGACGTATGGCTGGCGGACTACACCGGCAAGACGCCCAACGTGACGTTTAACTACAACGCCCATCAGCACACCAGCAAGGGCGCTGTGCCGGGCATCAGCGGCAACGTTGATCTCAACGTGACCACCCTCAACTACCCGAAAATCATCAGCAAGAAGGGTCTGACCCGTCTCCGGGAGGGCAAATGACCGAAAAAGAAGCTTTGCTGTGGGTGCTGGGCATCTTGGGAAGCCTGTGCGCCGCTGCCATCACCATCGACAAGGTGCTGGAAATCATCCACAAGTACATCAAAAAGGCAAAAGCCCCTGATGACGCGCAAAACAAGCGAATGGATACGCTCGAAAAAAGGCTTGGTGTGCTGGAACAGGGACAGCTTCAGCACGCACAGGCTCTTGCAAGAGACTTGCGCCGCTTTGACGGCCTCGATGAAGAAATGCGTCTCGTCCTTGTTGGCGTGCAGAATCTTCTGGATTCGCAGCTGTCCGGCAACAACCGCGAAGGTATGCAAAAAAGCAAATCTGATATTAACAACTACTTACTGAAAGGAGTAACAAATCATGGAAGCAATGTTTAACTTTATCCCCGCACCTATCGCACTGGCCCTGATGGCTCTGGGCTTTATCTCTCTGGCTGTGGGTGCCGTCCGGCTTGGTTACAAGCAGTACGTCAAGCAGTGGGCGCTGGAACTCGTAACCATCGCCGAGGACAGCATCATGGGCAGCGGTCAGGGCGCAAAGAAAAAGGCGCAGGTCTTTGCCGCGCTGCGCGGCGCACTGCCGGACTGGCTGAAGCCTTTTATTACCGATGAAGTGCTGGACAGCGTAATTGAAAAGGCCGTCGGCATGATGAAAAAGGCACTGGCAGAAAAGAAGCCTACCATCAACAAGGAGTAAAGCATGATTGAGCAGAGCGTATCTCTTGCATCCAATGGCGTCGTCAAAGTGCCGGGCTATGAGCAGCTGGTGCGCTTTGGCTACACCAAAAACCGGGGCGTGTACCGCTTGCACGTCGATGCAACCGGCGAGTGGGAGGGCCTGACCATCCGGGCCTTCTGGCACGTCCCGGACGGCAAAGACCCGGCATCCTCGCTGGTGGTGGACGGCTCTGTGGACGTGCCCGCCAGCGTGACCGCACAGCCCGGCAATGGCTGCATCACATTTGAGGGCAGTGACGGCACCAAGACCGTGACCAGCGCAGACCTACGGTATCGTGTCAGCGCCAACAGTGGCACGGAGGACGGGACAGAGCCGGAACCGGGCACCCCTGCATGGCAGCAGCTGGTGGATGCCGTGCACACCGATGCCACCGCCGCAGAGCAAGCAAAGACCGATTCCCAGACCGCCGCGCAGCAAGCCGCTGACAGCTTGAAGGAGCTGAAGAACGGCATTGCATCCGGAGAATTTAAGGGCGAGCCCGGCACATCGCCCACAGTCGCCGTGCAGGATATCGCTGGCGGCCATCGTATCGTCATCACCGACGCGACCGGGACCAGCTCTGTCGATGTGCTGAATGGCAAGGACGGCGCACCCGGCAAAGACGCCACCGTGGACGCCACCCTGAGCCAGAGCGGCAAGGCAGCAGACGCTAAAGTGACCGGCGACGCGCTGGCAAGAAAAGCCGTCATAGATGACACCACAGTGACCGACTCTGCCCCATGGAGCAGCAAGCACATCGTGGATATGCTCTGCCCGCCACTGGATGAGACCGGCAACCCGGTGGTGTGCTATCCGGTGGCAGACTATCCGCTGGGTGTGACTGCCAGCTGGGAGCCGACGCAGGAAGGCAGTGGAGAACCTAGCCCGGAGAACATCCGACCCATTAAGGGCAGGGACAGCGCTACGGTCGAGCGGTGCGGGGAGAATGTTATTGAGTTTTTAAGCACAAATGATTTCAATTCAGACATTAAAATAGCAGTAGACGCAGAAAAAAATATTACGTTAAACGGAACAACTGTTGTAAAAAGCAATATCATTATTGGAATGTGTCGGCTGCATTGGGTTGCGGGAAAAACCTACACCATGTACGTCAAGAAAGTGGGCGGCAGTGCCTCTCTTGGAAGCGGTGACGGAATTACTTTTGCCTATTCACTGTTCACAACAGATTATAATCATTTCTTTCGCGGTGATACAAACAGCACAAACATTGATGCATATATTGCAAGCAATGCTGCGCTGGTAGAAACCGAGCTTGTTTTTATGCTGCAATGCTGGCGACCTGGCACAGTATTCAACAACTTCAAATTCCAAATTGAGGTTGTTGAAGGCACCACCCCTCCTACCACCTACGCCCCTTACATCGGCCAAACAGCCACCCTTACTCTGCCCCGCACTATCTACGGCGGCACGGTGGATGCAGTGACGGGAGAGGGGCAGGAGAAATTGGGACTGGTAACCTTTGACGGGAGCGAGGCGTGGACTATTGGCGGACTTGCTGCCGGCAAAAGAGACTGGTATTACGTATCCCCGAAAATTGTCGATGCAATCAACGACTCACCAAAAAAAGGAAACGAAATATGCAGTCATTACCCGCATTATGATGTGACGAACAACAATACAGGCAATGGCTGCGCTTTGGTATGGAGTGCCTTCCGGGTGAGATGGGGTGGTATAATCCCCGAGAACACAGATGCCTGGAAATCCTACCTCGCCGCCCAGTACGCCGCCGGAACCCCAGTGCAAGTCGCTTACAAGCTGGCAGAGCCTGTGCTCTTCACCGCAACCGGCGCACAGCCCATCTCTGCTCTGAGCGGCGTGAACACAGTCCTGACTGATGCAGACAGTGCAACCGTTACCGGCAGAGCTGACCCCATCAAACGCATTACTGACCTTGAGGATGCTATGGCATCCATGACCTAAGGAGGTACTTATGGCAATCAAATCCAAAGCCCGACATGACCTGACCCTGCGCTCCATCAAGCGGGAAATCGCTGCTGGACGTGACGTGGCATATTGGCTGGACAAGGCGTACACCCATCTGGACAGCGGTCTGCTGACGGAAAACGACATCGCAGAGGTGGAAGCCCTTGCACAGGCGTATTACGATGCACTGGACGCTAAGAACAAGGCGAAAGCTGAGGAAATCACACTGTAAGGAGGATAATCATGGCAAGCACTACATACGAGCATTTTGTTGGCACCAACAAAATGTACGCCGCACAAGAGCAATTTCGTGACATCACGAAAATGGTCTGCGCACGTTTTCGTGGCCTCACGAAAACATACCATTCTGCCGACGTTGGCAAAATGGTGACGTTTTGTCACCGTTTCGCCGTGATTGGCGCTATGGTGCGCAACGCCGGAGAACTGCCGCAGCCCTTCTGGCTCGGTGCTACCTGTGGCGGCGGCTCGTGTGGTGCTGCCCGCTGCGCTGCAAGGACTTGAC
>ERZ1034626.362-NODE-362-length-33458-cov-19.334341_pt1 | contig 33458 bp, 24 predicted proteins | sample MGYA00520652_ERZ1034626 | MGnify/ENA primary metagenome ERZ1034626 (study PRJEB33766, sample SAMN09781765) | gut metagenome | biome: gut microbiome | host: Homo sapiens | place: Madagascar | study: EMG produced TPA metagenomics assembly of the PRJNA485056 data... | reverse complement strand
TTTTATTGTATTATCTCACCCCACCCACGCAAATTGGGTACAAATCGTGCTGTGGAAACTTCTTTGCAGTTGATGTAGAGCGGGTCGAAGGTATCGGTGGTCTCGGTGTTTGAGAATTTGTTCTTCGGATAAAGGCGGTTGTTCTATAGATGTATTCTTGCGGAAGCCTTGGCATCATAAATACACTATTGCTGCTATTCCCAATCCGTGGGTTGTGATAAAATGAAAAATGCTTCTATACTGTGGAAGTATGGAAGCATTGGTATGGGGAGAGACGATATTTTAATATGCTAAATTAGAAATTGCCCATTGCCCATTTGCATTTGGGGTTAAGGTTGCATTGAGATGAGAAATTTCTTTTGCCCATGATATGTCGAGCGTAAATCGTAAGAAACAACAACTTTATTAGAACTAACAGATTCTAAATGTACATTAAATACATTAGAACTCTCTGCTCCTATTGGGCTTGATGCGTTTTCTATGTTCCATTTATTGTGATTAAGATATTGTTGAAAAGGTTTTACTTCTCCTCTTGTTTCTTAGCTTCTGCTCACTTGGAATCCTTTTTGACACAAACTCATTTCTACGAAGCGGGCCTTGTTGTTGGGGCGGTGTTCGTTGAGGATGCGACGAATGCGTGCTGCTGCCTCTTCGTTCTTGGCTATCATGTATAGATAGCCTCCACCTCCGGCACCTGGCAGTTTGTAGCCGAGGCAAAGGTCATTGATGAGGCTGGTGATGGCTTGTACGGCGGGAGGATTGGTGCCTGCGTCAAGGAGCTGGTTCTGTTGCCATGTGCGACCAACGAGACGTCCCATACGATTGAAGTCCATACGCTGTATGGCATCGAACATATCGAGGGCGTGCTGCTTCATGTCGCGCAGCATGGCAAGTTGGTTGTGCTCATTTAGGAACATACGTCGTACAATCTCGGCAAGGATGGTCTTGGCGGTGCGTGTAATGCCTGTGTAGTAGAGCAAGTGGCAAGCCTTGTAGTCGGATTGTGTGAAGAGGGTGTCGGGCAGATAGCGCACTTCGGGTGTCTGTGCAAAGCCACGGTCGGTCTGAAGCAGTTTTACGCCAGGCAACAGACCGCCAAACTGATCTTGCCAACCGCCGCCAGTAGTTAGCAATTGTTCGAGCACGAGGGTGCGATGTCCGATGTCGGTGTTGTCCCAACTCAGTCCGCAGAAGTCGTTGAGTGCGCCGAGCACGGTAGATGCAAGGAGTGAGCTGGTGCCCAATCCCGAACCAGCTGGAATGGCAGAAAGCAATGTCACCTCAAGACCGCAACCGAAAGCGCGTAGCTGACTCTCAAGAGTAGGGTAGGAGTCGGTGCAGAACTGTGGTAGGAATCCGGCAAGAGCCAATGCTGCCTTAGGAATGGAGAACGGCGAACCCACGCGGTTGTATTCAGCCAACTCGCTGTAGGTGGTAATCGTCTCGGATGCTCCGAGGTCGATGCTGCGTAGAACGATGTGGGGTTCAAGGCATGGCTTCACGTAAGTCTGCAATGGTGGCTGTCCGTTAAGGTTGATGGCTATGTTTACCACATTGCCACCCTCCATAAGACAATAAGGTGGGGTGTCAGTCCATCCGCCTGCAATGTCGATACGTACCGGCGAGCGTCCCCATACAATCTGGTCGGCATATACCGACATACGTGGACGCTGGCTGACGCGCAAGGCATCGGCTGTAAGACCTTCGCGCAGCAATCCGAATGCCTGCATTTCGTAAGAGGCAGACTCGTTGACTGTAGCTTCTGCACGGAACATAGCGTCGCATGCTCTTGTTAATAAAGGTGCCGAAGACGGCAGCGGTGAAGGCAACTCAACGTTGTTGTTGCGGTATTGGCCGGCAAGGTTGTGCAGGTCGCACTGATAGAACACGCTATGCTGCCAGTTGCGTGCAATCATAGGCAGATTGTGTGCGCGGTAGTGTGTGCGCTGACTTACGAGACGACGCAGATTGGCTTCGTTGCTAATCTCGTCGGCACTTATACGGCGAGCGGTAGTCCACAGGTGTCTGCCCTCATCGAGATTAAGCTCGGAGAGCATCCATCGCAACACAATACCCATGTCGTTGATGTTGTCGACAATGGGGAACAGACGTGCTGCCTGAATGTCGTGGTTGCCCTCAATGGTTGAGATGTCGATGCCACGCTCCTCTGCCCACGAAGCGAAACTGTTGCCGAGGAATTCAACATCGGCAAGAGGTCCGCGGAAGGTGTCGTTGGATCCGTATGGACGTACAGCCCATTGGTTGGTGCCTATAGGCACAATGTCGACACATTGACCTGGAGCAAGCGTTAAGGTCCAGTCGTTGTCGGGCACTCCGGTCACAATATTGTCGCGTGTCAGAGTCCAGTGTTCGCCTATGCAAGCATTCTCAATCCATTCGTTGCGGTTGGATTGTGTCCAGCGTATCTTGATGTCGGCATTCTGCACGAAGATGGAAGGATGCGGTTTGCGGTCGTGGTGCATTATCTCGCGCTGGTCGTTGACAAGATTCTGTATTGCGAGCATCGACGATAGAAGTTCGTGAGATGTGCCGAAATGGTAGAATTCGCCACCGGTGAGAGGCAGAATTGCAACCTTCAAGTCTGCCACTTCCGCATCGGCAATGGTTGGATTGGAGCCGAGAGCGCAACCGAACTGTCCGTACATATCGTAGGCTGTGACCGGACCTTCGGTGATATGACCTTCGGTAGTGGAATGCTGCATGAGCACCTTTATTGCTCGGTCGCTGAGTATCCACACACCGATGTCGGTAAGATAGAAGTGGTCGGTAGTGAGCGAAGCCAAAGTCTCTACCGACGGCTTCTGAAGCATACATTTAAGTTGTGTAGGCTGTTCGCGTGTAGACACGAACACGCCATGATTCTTGGCGGTTTCGGGTCCGAGCCACAGTCCGTAGCACACTATGTCAGCCCATTCTGGTATGGGTGGCAATGGTGAAGTGGTGCGTATGAACACGTCGCCACTGACTATCATAGTGTTTAGTCCGTGTGGCGCCATGTTCATTATGCGATTATAGAGCGGCACCTGAAGTGAAAGCAACGACTGGTCGAGACTCTGTCCACGCTCCCAACGGAACACCGGCAGCGGTGTGAGTACCTTGCCTGAAGGAGCATACGACGGCAGACGTCGGCTCTGTCCGCCAGCGTGCAGAAGCAGTCGTTTGTCTGAGGCAAGCCACTCGTCGAATGTCATGTTGCCATGTTCTGCCTCGTAGGCAGCGCGCAGCAGCCATGTGGTGCCACCGCCCGACCCAAGCTTGGTGCCCACAGGGTCGTTGGTGCAGAACCATTCGTCGGCAGGCAGATGGGTAATGTCGTGGAAGCATTCCACAAGATTAGGGGGTAAGGACAGGAGTTTCTTCATGAGTGTGTGCTTAAATGTGCTTGAATATAGGTGTTATTGCTCTTCATAGATATGGAAAATGCGCTCCATCATCTGCCATTTCTGGTCGGAAGTGGCGTTGTCGTCGCACGACTGGAACTGAGCCACATGTGCCTCCCATTCAGCCTGGCGTGGCATAGTGGCGAGTCGGCTCATTGCCGAATTCCAGTCGAAGTCGGCAGGTGCGTCAACAATCATCACAAGGCGTGTGCCCTGGATGTAAACCTCCATTTCGAGAATGCCCACAGCCTTGATGCCGCGGCCTATCTCGGTCCAGAAATGTTCCTTGTCGTGAGCCTCGCGATAGCGACGGATTATTTCGTTGTCGTCGCTCTTGAGGTCCATGGTCTGCACGTACCGCTTTGTAGGCTGGTCGTAGTGCTTGGCAGGATATCCGTTAGTTTCCATATTCATTAAGCTTTGTTTTGATGATATTAAAATAGAAAATCTTAGTCGTTGAGTGCTCCGATAATCTCGCTTACTGATGAGCATCCATGGCTGTCGAGCCACTGGTTGATGCCGTCGCGTACCTTAATGGTAACGGCCGGATCAAGGAAGTTGGCTGTACCGATCTCGATGGCTGTAGCGCCTGCCATAAGGAACTCAATGGCATCCTCAGCGGTGCAGATGCCTCCAAGACCTACTACAGGTATCTTCACAGCCTTAGCCACCTGCCATACCATACGCAGAGCTACGGGCTTGACGGCAGGACCGCTCAGTCCGCCAGTAGAGATACTGAGCAACGGACGACGACGCTCAATGTCGATAGCCATGCCCATGAGTGTATTGATGAGCGAAACGCTGTCGGCACCCTCAGCCTCTACGGCACGTGCAATCTCAGTTACGTCAGTAACGTTGGGCGAGAGCTTCACGATGATAGGTTTGTGATAGCGCTGGCGCACGGCACGCACTACGCTGGCTGCACCAGTTGTAGTTACGCCGAAAGCCATACCGCCCTGCTTTACGTTAGGGCAGCTGATGTTGAGCTCGATGGCAGGAATATTGTCGAGAGCGTCGATGCGGGCGGCACATTCTGCATAGTCGTCGGGTGACGAACCGCTTACATTGACAATCATATTGGTGTCGATGTCCTTTATCTGCGGATAGATGTTCTTGCAGAAGTAGTCGACACCCTTGTTCTGCAGACCGACGCAGTTGAGCATACCATGTGCTGTCTCAGCCATACGCGGATAGTCGTTGCCCTCGCGCGGATTGAGCGTAGTGCCCTTAACGATGATGCCACCTATGCCGTCGAGCGGCACGAAGTCGGCGAATTCGAGGCCGTAGCCGAATGTTCCCGATGCGGTCATAACGGGATTCTTGAGTTTCAGACCGCCTATTTTTACACTTAAATCTGCCATGACAATTTCTTTATATTCATTACCGGACCTTCTTTGCATACACACTTGTTGCCGTCTACAGTCTTCTCTACACAGCACAGACATGCACCTACACCACAAGCCATCTTGTTTTCGAGCGAAACCTCACACTCGATGTTGTTCTTGTAGGCATACTTGGCCACAGCCATCATCATAGGCTTGGGGCCGCATGTCGAGATGAGGTCGAAGTTCTCCTGCGACAATACCGAATGGTTGGTGACGAAACCTTTCTCGCCCTCCGAACCGTCCTCGGTAGTGATGAGCACACGGCCCACCTCCTCAAACAACGGTTTCTCCAACACGTCCTTAGCAGTACGGGCACCGAGAAGGAATGTAGGCTCAACGCCCATAGACTTAAGCTTCTTGCCGAAGTAGAGCAGTGGAGCCACGCCTACGCCACCACCTACAAGCAGCACCTTCTGCGAAACATCGGTAGGCATAGTGAACGAATTGCCGAGCGGCAACATACAGTTCAGACGGTCGCCCTTCTTGAGTTGCTGGAGTCGCTTGGTGCCTTCGCCTACAGCAGCTACGAGCAGCCACAGTTCATTTGCATCATAATCGACATTGTTGATAGAAATAGGACGACGGAGGAATGTCGAAGGTGAATTGTCGATACGTATCTCGACAAATTGTCCCGGAAGCATCTCGGGCAAAGGCTTGTCGTCGGTAAGCTTGATGAGGACGTGCTTGTCGCTCAAAGCTTCAACAGAATTGACCGTAAGGTCGAGGATGAATTTTTTCATTTATATAGTTTAATTGTTTTCGGAGTACAAAAATAGTGTTTTTTGCAGAATTAACGGCATAGTTTCGACATAATTGTATTACATTTGTACTCGAAAAGTACTTGAAACAATAAACACTATGAGCAAATATATACTTCCTGCCGAATGGCACACCCAATCGTGTGTGCAACTGACGTGGCCTCATGAGGACACCGACTGGCGCGATTATCTTGACGACATCACCGAGACATTTGTGCAGATAGCCAAGGCTGTGGCACATTATGAGCCGCTTGTCATTGCTGCCAAATATCCCGAGCGTGTGCGCGAGGTGCTTGCCGAAAACTTGAACGACGACGAGATGGCGCGCGTCAGTATCTACGAGTGCGACAACAACGACACATGGGCACGCGACCATGCCTTCATCACGCTTGTTCCTACTTCGGATGCTTCGTCTCCATGCCGACTGCTCGACTTCCGATTCAACGGATGGGGTGAGAAGTTTGCTGCCGATAAGGACAACCGCATCAACTACACCTTATATAATAAAGGTGTATTCAGCGGCGAACGTGTCGACTATGACGACTTTGTGCTTGAGGGCGGTTCGATAGAGAGCGACGGCAGGGGCACGGTGCTCACTACAAGCGTGTGCCTTATGGCTCCTCACCGCAATCAGCCTATGACGCAGGCAGAGGTGGAAGCTGTGCTCAAGGAGCGTCTGTGTGCACGCAAGATAGTGTGGTTCGACCACGGACAGCTCATCGGCGACGACACCGACGGTCACATCGACACAATCGTACGCATCTGTCCAGACAATACTTTGCTGTATGTAGGTTGCGACGACGAAAACGACCCGCAGTATGCCGACCTTAAGGCTCTTGAAAACCAGCTGCAGCAAGCCACCGATGCCGACGGCAAGCCATATCGGTTGCTCAAGCTCCCCATGCCAGAAGCGTTGTATGACGATGGCGACCGACTGCCAGCCACTTATGCCAACTTCCTGATTATAAACGGAGCGGTGATAGTTCCAACATACAATCAGGAGGAAAACGACGCCCGTGCTCTTGAACTTGTGGCTGAGGCGTTCCCAGGCTACGACATCATAGGCATTGACTCGCAGACCATCGTTCGACAGCACGGCTCGATACATTGTCTCACAATGCAGTATCCGGATGAGTGCCGACGATAGTCGGAGCGGTAAACTACAATATTAAAGCTAAATATAAATAAACCTAAAACAAAAAGTGAGAACTTCAATTACAAAGATGGCGTTAGCCGCAATGCTTGGCATGATGCCAATGACAAACCTATGTGCACAGGAAGAAGTGCAGGGATTTGTACACGAACAGTCGTCGGAGGACGGATATGAATGGCCTACAGACAAGCAGGTACTTAACAAACTCGACCAATGGCAGGACCAGAAGTTTGGAGTGCTGATGCACTGGGGACTCTACAGCATACCGGGCATTGTGGAGTCGTGGAGTATCTGTTCGGAAGATGTAGACTGGATTTCGCGCAAGAAGCATCATCTGCCTTACGACGACTATAAGAAATGGTATTGGGGACTGAAGGACGAGTTCAATCCTTCGAGGTTTGATCCAGACCAGTGGGCTGACATGATGCAGGACGCAGGCGTGAAATACATGATTTTCACAACCAAGCATCACGACGGTTTCTGTATGTACGACTCGAAGTATACCGACTTCAGCATAGCACATGGCGAGGCGTTCAAGAACAATCCGAAGCGCGACATAGCAAGGTATGTGTTTGACGCATTCCGCAAGAAGAACTTTATGATAGGATGCTACTTCTCCAAGCCCGACTGGCATTGCCCATGGTTCTGGAGTCCGGAGTATGCTACAGCCACACGTTCGATAAACTATAAGAAGGAACGTCATCCGGAATGGTGGAGCAACTACCAGAAGTTCACACAGAACCAGCTTGGCGAGCTTACCACCAACTATGGCAAACTCGACATACTATGGCTTGACGGCGGATGGGTAACTGGCGAAGAAGTAGGACTGGACAGCATTCTGGTTGAGGCACGCAAGCGCAATCCCGGACTTATCTCGGTAGACCGTGCAATAAAAGGACGCAACGAGAACTATCAGACTCCAGAGCGTGGCATTCCCGACCATCAGCTGTCATATCCCTGGGAGAGCTGCATCACATTGTCGTGGGATTGGGGTTGGACTCCCAACGCTCCCTACAAGTCGGCTCAGTGGATTATCAATACTCTTGCAGAGATAACTGCCAAGGGCGGATGCTTTGCGCTTGGCATTGGTCCCGACCAGTATGGACAGTTTGACAAGGCCGTTGCCGACCGCCTGCATGTAGTGGGTGAGTGGCTGCGCAAGAATGGCAAGGCCATTTATGGCACACGCAACGCCAAGGTTTATCATAATGGAAACGTATGGTTCACTTCGTCAAAGGATCACAAGACAACCTATGCCATCTACGCTTTGCCCGATAAAGAGAAGTTGCCGCAGACGGTAGAGTGGACAGGCAACGTGCCTCGCAAGTCGGTGAAGCTGCTCGCTACGGGCAAGAGTCTTAAGTTCACTAAGAAGGACGGACGTGTAAAAGTCGCTCTGCCTGCCGGACTGAAGCAGGAGAGTCTGGCTTTTGAAATAAAATAAAGATACATGCCAATAATAGAAATAACGTCATTGAGCCATCCCGGTGTAGAGGTGTTTGGTAATCTCACCGAGAAGCAGCTGCGCCACAGCTACGAGAGCGACAACGGCATATTCATCGTGGAAAGTCCTAAGGTGATAAGCCGTGCTCTGGATGCCGGCTATAAGCCCTTGGCTTTGCTGTGCGAGCGGAAACATGTGGATGGCGATGCGGCTGAAATAATAAGCCGATGCGGTACGGAGGTGCCAGTCTATACTGGCGACCGACAATTGCTTGCCTCGCTCACAGGCTACGTGCTGACGCGCGGCGTATTGTGTGCCATGCATCGTCCCGACTTCAAGAGTGTAGAGGAGGTGTGCAGCGGAGCCAGACGTGTGGTTGTGATAGACGGAGTTGTGGATGCCGTAAATGTTGGCTCGATATTCCGTTCGGCTGCTGCATTGGGCATTGATGCCGCCTTGCTTACCCGTACATCGTGCGACCCTCTAAATCGTCGTGCCGTAAGAGTGTCAATGGGCTCGGTGTTTGCTATTCCATGGACGTGGATGGACTGCCCGCTTAGCGATTTGAGCAAGACTGGATTGCGTACGGCTGCCATGGCTCTGACCGACCGTTCGGTGTCGATAGACAATTCGCAATTGATGGCTGAGCCACGACTTGCAATTGTAATGGGCAACGAAGGCGACGGATTGCCACAGTCGACAATCGACGAGGCCGACTACGTAGTGCGCATTCCGATGTCGCATGGAGTTGACTCGCTCAATGTGGCAACTGCTGCTGCCGTTGCGTTTTGGCAATTGACTTGACTATATCATAATTAATAATTAGTAATTAATAAATAATCATTTATGAAAGTAGGATATCTTCAGCTGCATAATACTGCTGATATAAAATCAAACATTCTGCGTATTGCCGATGGCATAAGAAACCTGGCAGAGCGCGGAGCCGAACTCGTAGTGCTGCAGGAACTGCACAATTCGTTGTATTTCTGTCAAGTTGAGGACGTTGACAACTTCGATTTGGCTGAGCCGATACCGGGCCCTTCAACCGACTTCTTTGGCGCTGTAGCCAGAGAGTGCAATGTTGTAATCGTGACATCTTTGTTTGAGCGTCGTGCTCCGGGACTCTATCACAACACCGCTGTTGTAATAGAGCGTGACGGAACCATAGCAGGCAAGTATCGCAAGATGCACATTCCTGACGATCCGGCTTACTACGAGAAGTTCTACTTCACACCGGGCGACCTCGGTTTTCATCCTATTCAGACCAGCGTGGGCAAGCTTGGCGTGCTCGTGTGCTGGGACCAGTGGTATCCGGAGGCTGCACGCCTTATGGCTCTGCAGGGTGCCGAACTCCTGATTTATCCTACAGCCATAGGTTATGCTGCCAATGACACAGACGAAGAGCAGCAGCGCCAGCGCGAGGCTTGGACAACTGTGCAGCGTGGTCATGCCGTTGCCAACGGATTGCCCGTCGTTTCGGTCAACCGTGTAGGCTTCGAACCTGACCCGAGCGGACAGACTGAGGGAATACAATTCTGGGGCTCGTCTATGGTAGTGGGCCCGCAGGGCGAAATGCTCTACCGTTCAGCACCCAATAAGGAGGAGAGCATAATAGTAGATGTAGACCTTGCTCATAGCGAGGATGTGCGTCGCTGGTGGCCGTTCCTGCGCGATCGTCGTATCGATAAATACGGCGACATTGTGAAGCGTTTTATCGACTAAAAAATAAAGGAGTCCTTTTGCCTTCCAAATGTATTCGTTTTGGAGTGCAAAAGGGCTCCTTTTGGAATGTAAAAGGACTCGTTTTGGAATGTAAAAGGACTCCTTTTGAAAGCTTGAAGAGCAACTTTAGAAATTGTATCTAATTCCGCTTATTTGCGGAACATGAAAATATTGACAGCGGCAACCACTATGGGCACTATGTAAAAGCCCGTTGTCAATATGAAGAACTGGCGATAGCCAATAACGTTTTGTATCAGTCCGGAGAACAGAACCGAAACGATTACGATGAGCGACATTATGCCTAATGCAATTGCATTACGCAGTTCTGTACCGTTACCGGCATTGGAAAAGCGGTCGATCATTGCCCAATAAGCCGTCATTCCTATTCCGAGAGCGGCATAGCCGATAAATGTAGAAAGGCATACTGTGCCGAGCGATGCTGCCGTATTGAAACTCATAAACGTCATCATAAGTCCGTGGAGCGACATGAGCAATGCCATTGGCAGAATACAACGACGCATACCGCAACGCTCTATTGCCTTGTTGCCAAAATGGATGCCTGCAAACAACGCCACAATGCCAATTGTGCCAAACGAGAGTCCGAACTCCTGTGGCGACAGACCTAATCCGCCATTGTGTGGCGCGTCGATATAAAGCAAAAGTGAAATAGCGGCAGCCAAGGCTTCGGGCAGAATGTACAGCAACGAGAAGAGCATAAAATGGTTGCGCATTCCACTTGTCATCATTCGCATGACAAGGCGGAATTCGCCACGATGCAATCCCAACAAATCCTTGGGCTGGGCGTATGGCTTCTTGCCTCCGGGCAGGAATATGCTGTGCCACAGCCACAGGAAAAATTCGATGCCTGCCATAATGTAGAACATAACACTCCAGGAATAGCGCACATTGCGTGTCAGTACCTCCATGTTTCCGCTGAGCATAGTCATTGCACCGATGCCGAACATCAAGGAAGCGTAACGCGACAGACGTGCAATGAGTTTGTGGAATGGCGGTATGTCGTCGGTTTTGTTGATATAGAATCGGCGTATTGCTATCTTATAGAAAATGCCAGATACTATGATGAAAGGCATAAAGCACAGAAAGCCCTGTAGCCAATAGTTGGTGGGGAGGGTGAAGGCGATGGCCCAAAGCGACAGGGTGCAGATGAATTCGGAAGATAGAATCCATACCTTTATGGTGCCACGGAAGTGGGCTACAACCATCTCGAACAACGGACGCAGCAGGAAAGGCAGGCACAACAATGAAATGTAGAGGGTGGTAAGGGCGTTGTTGAGCCCGAAACGTCGCAACACCACAAGTGCCAAGACAACCAACGACAGCAACATTCCGTCGCCGAGAAACAGCGACGGAAACCACGACCAGCGCAAACGGTTTGTTGGCGTAGGATGAGGGTTGTTATAGTTGTTGTCTGTCATATATTGAAAATGTTAATCTTATTTATGTATCACTCCCATCCATGCGGGGGGATTGGGAAGGGGAAGGGGGTGTCGTTTCTTCCAAAACGTTTTATCTATTCTTTCCAAAGCGTTTTATTTCTTCTTTCCAAATTCCGGATCTATCTTCAGAAATGCTGTAACTACGAATGTTATGAGGCAGCAAACCATTACGATGATGAAGAATTTCTGATAGCCCACATAGTCCTTCAGGTAGCCCGACACCATGCCTGGGAGCATCAGTCCGAGGTAGGATATTCCGGTACAGATAGAGTAATGTGAGGTGCGGAACTTGCCTTGGCAGTAATATAGCATATATAGCGTGAGCACGGTGAATCCCAAACCATAGCCAAACTGTTCGACGAAGAGGCACGACGATACAATCCATAGGTTTGACTCAAGCGTATAGCTGAGGTAGATGTAGACCACATCGGGCAGCGTAATGGCGCAAACCATTGGCCATAGCCACTTTTTCATGCCGTCGCGACTTACCAATACGCCACCTATAATGCCGCCGAGCAGGAGTCCGACGAGTCCTACCGTGCCTTGTGCCAGACCATATTCTTCGGGCGACAGTCCGAGTCCGCCCTCTGATGGCGGGCGCATGAGGAATGTCTTGGTCATTGTGTTGAGCAATGCTTCGGGGAAGCGGTAGAGCAGGAGGAAGAGCATAACGAAGAAAGTCTCTTTAGCTCCGAATTTCGAGAAGAATGTTATGAGCATCCTCTTCAGTTCGGCAGCCACTTCGCCAACACCTTTGTCCGAACTGATGTCGTCCTTGGGGCGTGGCATCATGCGGCAATGGTAGAGCCAGATACCGATAAAAAGAGCTGCCAGTCCGTAGAAGATGAGCGTCCACGTGTAGACTACTGACATATGGAAAGAATGTTCCAGAAGTCCGGCGAGCGACACAAGTGCTCCATTGACGAATATCACGGCGAGACGGTAGAATGTGTTTCGCAGACCTACATACTTAGCCTGATTATGCTCGTCGAGTTCAATCATATAGAAGCCGTCGGCAGATATGTCGTGAGTTGCGCTGGCAAACGCCATGGCGAAGAGGAAGAACATAGAACCTTGAAACCACATTGGTGTGGGCAGAGTGAAGGCTATGCCTGCCAATGCGCTACCCATGAGCAGCTGCATGGTCAATACCCACCAGCGCTTGGTCTTCAGAAGGTCGATGAACGGGCTCCACAATGGCTTCACTACCCATGGCAGAGCAAGCCAACCGGTATATAGTCCCACCTCAGCGTCAGTCAGCCCCATCTGCATGTACATTACAATAGACAGGGCTGTGACGACTACGTTGGGCAGTCCTTCGGCAAAATATAGTGTGGGAATCCATGCCCACGGACTTGTTTTTTTCATGCTGAAAAAATGTTGAGATGTTGAGATGTTGTTGTGGTGTTGATTTATTTATAAATCTTCTTTATCTCCGCACCACGATAGTAGTGCAGCAGTATCTGGTCGTAGTTATATCCCTTGGCTCCCATTACTGCGGCACCAATCTGGCAGAGACCTACACCATGTCCCCATCCGGCACCAGTCAGTCGGAAGGTTTGCGGCACTCCGTCCTTGATGTCGTCCTTGTCGACAACGAAGGCGCTACTGTACAGATGAGTATCGCTCAGAGCGCGGCGTATTTCCAGTTCCTTACCGATGGTGAACGACTGCTTGGTGCCAACAATCTTCAGTCGGCAGATGCGTCCGCTGCGTCCTCGTTCTACGGGGATAAGGTCGACGATGCTGCCAAAGTCAATCTTCAGGCGTTCAGTCACGAGGTCTTGCAGTTGCTCTTGCGTATAGGTGACGTGCCAACGGTAGAAGTCGGTAGTCTCCTGGTCGTAATCGTTGAGCACCTCAGAGAGTATCTGTCGGTCGTTGGTGTTGCACAACGATTCGGGTGCAGTACGTATCCATTGTTCGGCATTTGCCTCGATGGTGAGGTCGGGCAGGTTGCAGTCTGCATCATCCTTGCCTTTGACGGGTGCCACGTCCCTTACAGCCACGAGATAAGGCTTCTTGATATTCTCCCAGCAGTACTGGAATTCCTCGGTAGCGCCGCCACAGCATTTGGAGAAGCGTGCGTCGCAAATCTCGTTGTCGTTCAGGAGTATCTGTCCGCGTGTGGCGTGAATTGCCTGTGCCACTTGTGGGCTTGTAGCCTTTGTTATGCCCTGATAGCGTTGGCAATGGTCGTCGGCGCAAACGTCGAAGATGGTATGGTCTTCGCGGTCGTACCACTTTATGAGTTCGTCGTCCTTGCGTATGAACGAGAAGAATCCGTTTTGTCCGGCACTTGTCTGCTGTTTGCGTCGCTGTTCCATCTGTGCGAGCAGCCAGCTGCGTGATATTACGGCATGTGCCTTGAGCAGTTCGATGCTCGATGTGGCGCTCATCTCGCTCGATATTACGCTTTCGAGATAAGTCTCAACGGGCAGCTCGTTGATGGCGCATACCTTGTCGGAGTCGACAACGAGTCGCAACGTGCCGAGGAAGGTCTGTGTCTCCTGACGCTCCCAATGGAAGTTGACGCCTATTGTGACGTCGTGAAGCGAGAACGATGCGTCGGTCGACTGTGGGTGGAAGGTGAGTTCGCGGTATTGCATTCCGTTCCAGAGGATTCCGCCTTCGTGGAATTCTACAGTCTGTTCGCCCTCGATAAGGTTGCCCTTTGCCATGTAAGGCTTGTTGAGCGAGAACGAAATCTTGGCACCGCTAACAATACCGACCGATACTGACGGCTGCTTGCCGGCAAAGTGGCAGTCTTGCGAAGCCTCGTTGGAGCGTGAGCGCAGCTTTTCGGCTGTCTCTGCAAATTCTGACGGCTTCATTCCGCACTCCTTCAGTATGTCGAGAGCCTCGTCGGGAGTGATGGCTTCGAAGTCTTCGCGGCGAGGTGTGACTATAAATCCAGCCATGTCCAAGGCTCCAGGACTGACGAGTCGCTGGGCGTTGCCGCTATTGAAGTAGCAGTCGGGGCGATGCTTGCTGCGCGGGATTACCACCGACAGATAGTTGTCGCCATCGCGCCATGCCAGGATGTTCATCATTGGTTCTGTGTCGCCACCGTGCATAGGCAGCGAGGCGTAAAGATTGCGGAATAGCTGTTCGCCCGTAGAGCGGTCGGCACAACGTATTGCGAACAATGGTATGGGTGTGTTTTTGAGAGCAGCCAATTCGCCCTTGTCGTCCTTCTTGATGAGAATGTCGAGGTCGTGGCTAAGTCGTGCCCAGTCGTTCTGCAAAGGCAGTATGCCCGAGCAGATAGCCTGGAAGTGCATATGGTCGGGTGCTGAAGCTCCACATTTCGGTCCGTTGTAGAAGACGGTAAGTGTAGGATAGGCATCGAGCAGTCGGTACACCTCGCCATAGTTCAATCCGATGCTTTGCGGGCGGTGTGCACGCAGAGGAATGGTGAAATGCTGCGGCATTATAGGGAATGGGTTGACAAGCAGGGTGAAGTTCTTGTCAATATGTTTTTGCATCTGTTCGGCTGGTCGGTTCTGTTCGCACAGGAAGCATGGGCGCTGGGCTATAGCCTTCTTCTCGATGTTGGCGCCAGTAGATACGATGCGGGCAGGGTTGAACTGAAGCTTAAGCGTAATCTCGCCACATGAAAGTTCGCGCGTCTTCACGTTGCGCAGGTCGTGGAAGTGGTGTCGGGCATCAGCCCACACTTCAAGTTGCCGGTTGAAGAAGCGTTGCAGCGAACTGTCGGTATTAGCGTCAGCGTTGCCAGCCGACATCTGTTGGCGAGCTGAGATTTCGAGCGTGCGCAGACGGTCCTTGTAGAGGTTGTTTGCGTTCTGGCGTTCGATGCTCAGGGCGGCGTCGCTGTTGCCGTCCCAGCGGCGGCACAGGTAAAGTTCGTCGAAGATGCGTCCGATGCGGTATTTGCGTGAGAATGCAAGTCCGAGGGCGTAATCTTCGCCATAGCTTGTATTGGGGAATTGAATCTGGCGTAATATAGGGGTGAAGAAAGCACGCGGAGCGCCGAGTCCGTTTATGCGCAATGCGTTGTTGGGACCGTTAAGGTCGGTCCACTCGCTATGGTCGATAAGTCCCGGGGGGAGTGTTTCGAGCTGGAAGTTGCACATACGGTAGCTTCCTATAATCATGGCAGCTCCCTGACGATGGAACTCGTCAACTATGCGTTGCAGGGTTTGTGGCGACGAATACAGGTCGTCGCTGTCGAGCTGTACGGCAAAGCGTCCGCATCGCTCGTCGTCGATAGCCACGTTCCAGCATCCGCCAATGCCGAGGTCGAAGCGTGTGGGTACAATATGGATGAGTCGTTTGTCGGCTTTGGCAATATTGTTGAGTATTTCGAAGGTGCCGTCGGTAGAGTGGTTGTCTACAACTATTACGTTGTACTTGAATGTAGTCTTCTGGCTGAGTGCCGATTTCACGGCATCGGCTACGGTCTTGGCACGGTTGTACACGGGAATTACAACTGAAGCCTCGCAGTTGAAGTCCTGTTCGCTGAAGTCGGGTTTGCAGTAGTGTGAAGTGTCAACCGTTGCACCAATCTTCTCAAGGTGGCGTGTGGCGGCTTGCTCCATCTCCACCTGTACTTCACGGTTGCGCGGATTGACATAGTCGAACTGTCGCTCGCCGCTCTTACGGAGGTCGGTTTCGATTTGTGTGTAGAGATATTCGTTGATGTGGAAGATCTCGGCTTTTCGGCTGATGTACAGGCGCAAGTCGTATAGTCCGGCATACTTGTATTCGGCCGTCTGCTGTTTGGCGGCATAGTCGTGCAGAAGCGACGAGCGTATGAGTATGAGTTGTCCGAAGTCGAAGTCATCGCGGATGCTGCCCTTCTGATAGTCGATGGTGGGATGCTTCTCGGTCAGTCCGTCCTTCTGTATGTAGCTGTCGGCGTACACCATTCCGGCACCGCTGTCGGTAGCCACGCGTAGCATTCTGTCAAGCGCATGCTGTCCAAGGCTCACGGGTGTGGTCTTGAGATTGAGCAATACATACTCGGCATCGGTATTGGCTTCTACTTCGAGAAGGGTTCGGGATGCGTTCGGGTTGTCGACATTGATGAATGTGAGGTCATCGATGCATTTTTTGCCGTCTTCGCATTGGCAGACATGGCTGTCGCCATTCACCAACAGGTTAATATGTTGTATTGTTTTGCTTTGGCGTAGCGTTTGCAGCAACTCTTCCAAGTCGTTTATGTCGCTGCAAGGCATAAAGCAGTCTATTTTTTCTCTCATAAAATAGTTGTAGTATGTTTATTTTTGTTGCAAATCCTCAAGAAACTCTTTAAGAGTAATTACGTCAACTTTAGGAAAAGCTATTTGTTTTAAAATATTGAAATGATGGTCGTGAGTGACTATGTATTTGGCGTTGCCAATGATTGCACAATCAACAAATTTATTGTCATCCTCGTCTGCTTCTATAAGATGAAAAGCATATGAAGGGGATAATCTCTTGACGTTCTTTCTATTTAATATGGCCGTAATGATATATTCAGAAACCAATGGTGAAATATTACGAGCCAAGACTTCTGAATATTCTTCTATTATTTCATTAGTGATGCAAAGGCAATATTTTCCTTCAAGAAAGTCATGCCATACTTGATAGTATTCATTCTGTGCTGAAATTGCCATTATTAGGCAATTAGTGTCAAGAACAACATTCATGGTTTAATGTTTGTATGGTGTTCGTTCATGAAGGTTTTCAAAACTGTCAAATTTGGCTTGCGTCATTTTGCCATTTTTCCACATAGCATCAATTTCTTCTTTGGCTTTTTTTGCAAAGAAGTCAGAAATAGCTTGTTTCAAATCTGCCAATGCTTCAGGGCTTTTCACCCATTGCATCATATTGAGGATGTCAATCTGTGCTTCATTTAATACTGTTGCTGCCATATGTTTTCTGTATTAATTTAAGTGTACTATATTATCTTAGCATGTGTCCGTATGATATTGTTTTTTGTTCTTAATAGGATACAATGCTAATGCAAAATTAATGTTTATTTTTGTAATAAAAGCAATTAATGTACCCCAATTATGTATATTTTATAGTTTCTTTTTGTTAAATGTCTGTAATGCCAATACTTGCCTTATATTGTTACTATTGGAATTTAGGTTGATAATATGTAACTTTGTGGAATGAAGAATATGTGTAATTAAATAAGTAAAGCCAATGAAACATCTACTTTTATTGATAATTCTGGATTGTGCTTCTTTGCTTGCTGCTCGTGCTTCTGCCGACTGGCACGTAGTGCGTTCGCATCCGCAGAAGCATTTTCTCAATACCATTCCGCCAGGCAATTATAGTGGAATAGCCAATATGGGTGGCGATGTGTATGCTATGGTGAGCGACAAGTCCGACTCGGCGCTTTATTTTAATGTGCGGCTGTATATAAGCAGGCAGACAGGCGAACTGCTGCAGGCTGAGTATATGGGCAGTAAGGGTAGGGTGGATGCTGCCGGACTTGACAACGAGGCAATTGCCAAGGTGTCGGATTCTACAATCGTAGTGGCAAGCGAACAATGCTTCCGGCTGAAAGAATATCTCATAGATGAGAATGGTAGGGAAGCTGTGGGCGAAGCCGATGGAAATGAAAAAACTGCAGAAGCAGAAGGAAAGCGAAATGTTGCAGACGGCAAGGCTCAGCAGAGATTGTGGGAGTGGTCGATGCCTGAGAAAGAGTTTTGGCCCAACTATGGATTTGAATCGTTGGCCTACGACAGCATCGGCCGTAAGCTTTGGACTATCAACGAGAGTACGATGCGACGCGACGGCAAGGCTGCCACGCCTCAGGATCCGCATAAGAATGTGCTTAGGCTGATGTCGTTCAATCGCGACGACTTGACAGCCGCTCCCGTGGCTTATCTCTATCGTATGGACATGCCTACGACTATGAAGGCAGCCCAGACGTATGCTATGGGTGTGAGTGAGTTGTGTGCGTTGCCCGACGGCCAACTGCTTGTGTTGGAGCGTGAGGCTTTCGTGCCGAAAACCAAGCTAGGGGCTTTCTGCCAATGCAAGTTGTATGTGGTCAATCCGTCGGCAGAGAAACCTTATCCTTTAGAAAAATGCGTTGAGGCTGATGCGCCTTACGTCAGCAAGCGTCTGCTTACTTCGTGGCGCACGTCAATAACCCTGTTCAGTCAGAACTGGGCTAATTATGAGGGAATGTGTCTCGGACCGCGACTCGAGAATGGCGACCAGGTCGTAGTGCTGGTAAGCGACTCGCAAGACGGCTATGCTGGATTGCTGCGCGACTGGTTCAAGACAATAGTAATTTCGAATTAGGAGTTAGGAATTAGGAGTTTTGAGTTTTGAATTTTGAATTATTCTCGGCTTCGCCTGCGATTGTGAATTGTTGAGTTATGAATTCTCAATTCAAAATTGGATAATTCAAAATCGGCAAAGCCGACAATTCAAAACTCAAAATTCCTAATTCAAAACTCAGAATTATTCTTCTTTCAGCAATTCGTTGAGGAACGAGTCCAAATCTTTGTCAAGGCCCTCCATCAAGTCCTTGCCGATTATAACGGTATCGTCGTCGGCTATGAACAGTTCGGCTATGTTCTCCTTGTCGTCATTCTCGAGCACAAAGCTGTATGGCTTCAGAATGCCAAGATTTTCGATGAGCTTTGCCGAAGCGTTCATGGTATTGTTGAGTATGCGTTCTACTGAGTCGTAGAAGTCCTCGTCGTTGTTGCCTATCCATTGCTCCACAACGCAACGGGTTATCTCGTTGTCGTCGTCGTCGAAAGCCAGCATCTCACCGCTTTCCTGCGACACGCGCACATGAATGTCGGTCAGCGCCGAAACCTCGTCGTTGGTAGGAAACTTCTGGGCGATCTTCTTCAGAAAACGCTCAATCTGCTGTGTTGTCTGTTCTGATGGTTTTATCATTTTGGTTCTGACTTTTAGGTTTATGGCCATATCAACGCCTTGTTATTGGCGTGTCAACGGCTTGTTTATGTGCAAATGTACGTCTTTTTTATTGACAAGACAAACAAAAGTGGAGAAAATATTAACATTTTTATTTGTCGTTCCCGTTTAATAGTATTACTTTTGCATAATTCTAAAACTGGAAATCGGACCCCAACACATTATCAATACAATGAAGACATTCCGAATAGGAGGTATTTACCCCACAGAAAACAAGCTTACCGCCAAGAATCCGACTATGGAGGCCAGCCTACCCGAACGTGCCGTGTTTCCATTGGTTCAGCATATTGGCGCACCAGCCATTCCCGTGGTGGGCAAGGGTGACATCGTTAAGGTGGGAACACTCATAGCCGAGGCCGACGGAGTGATGTCGGCACCAATCTATAGCTCGGTTTCGGGTACGGTGGCAGCTGTCGGCACGGCTGTCGACGAGTCGGGTAGTAGCAATCCTGCTATAATAATAGATGTGGAAGGCGACGAGTGGGAGCCGTCAATCGACCGCTCCAACAATCTCGAAACTCTTGCGCAGCATCCCGAACTTACCCCTGAAGAGGTTTCGGCACGCATACGATGGGCAGGAGTGGCAGGGATGAGCCGGACGGGATTGCCCACACATGTAAAACTGGTGCCTCCGACAGGTGTCAAGTTCGACAGCGTGATACTTAACGGAGTCGAGAGCGAACCGTATGCTACAGCCGACTATAGGCTGATGATGGAGCGTGCCGACGAGATACTCGTAGGTCTTGAACTCCTGATGTTTGCTGCGGAAGCGCAAAGCGGATACGTAGCAATAGGAGCCGACAAACCCTCGGCAATAGCCTTGATGCAGCAGAAGGTTGCCAACGACAGTATTGAGATAGTTTCGCTCAAGCCTAAATATCCGCAGGGATGCGAGCGCCAGCTCACAGACGCCGTGCTGAATCGCCAGATGCCGTCAGCGCCAACAGCCACGCCTGCCGACGTAGGAGCGGTTGTCGTGAGCGTAGCAACGGCCTTTGCCGTGTACGAGGCCGTGATGAAGAACAAGCCTCTCGTAGAGCGTTACGTTACGGTTAGTGGTAAGGAAATGGCGCATCCGGCCAACTTCCTCGCCCGTATAGGCACCCCCATAATCCATCTGATAGACGCATGTGGCGGAATACCGGTAAGCGACAATAAGGTATTGTCGGGCGGTCCGATGACTGGCAGGGCACTCAGTTGTCTTGACGCTCCAGTCATAAAGAGCACTTACTGCATCACAATAATGAGCGGACGTGAAGCCCTGCGCCATACGCCCAAATCATGTCTGCGTTGCGCCAAGTGCGTCGACGTGTGTCCGATGGGGCTCGAGCCTTATCTGCTTGCCCGACTTGCCATGCAGCAGAAGTGGAAGCAGGCCAAGCGCGAACATGTGTTGTCGTGCATGGAGTGTGGCTGCTGCCAGTTTGCCTGTCCGTCCTATCGTCCGCTGCTCGACTACATACGCATAGCCAAAGTGGCGCTAATCGAAAAGTAAAAACGTCAATATTTATGTCAGAACTCAAGATGTCGCTCTCGCCCCACATACATGGTGGCGACTGCATCAAGCGCAATACTTACGGCGTAATCTTCGCCCTTGTGCCAGCCCTGTTGATGGCTGTGTTCAGCTACGGTCTCAACGCCATATATCTGGGCTGCTACAGTTTGGCTTCGTGCCTGTTGGCAGAGTGGCTCATCACACGCTATCTGATGCGCCGTCCCTGTTCGCTTGCAGACGGTACAGCCGTAATCACGGCATTTGTAATGGCTCTCTGTCTGCCCGTACGTACGCCCTTCTGGACGGTGGCGCTCGGAGCCTTTGGAGCCATAGGATTGGGCAAGCTCGTCTATGGAGGAGTAGGTCGCAATTCGGTTAATCCGGCTATTGTAGGAGTCTGTGTCACGCTTCTGTGTCCGGGCAGCCTCGTGCTCTCGCCCGGTATGGGCTATGGAGTAAAAAGTCCCTACTTGTTCGCCTTGGCTATGATTCTCGGTCTTGGATTCATGCTGTGGAAGCGCATAATCACATGGCACATCCCAATCAGCATAATTGTCACAACTATAGTGCTGGCAGGCGTGACGGCTGTAGCCGACCCTGCTTATGCCGACCCGTTCAATCTTGTGCTTGGTGGCGGAACGCTCCTTGGAGCCGTATTCATGGCAACCGACTACACTACGTCGCCAATGTCGCGCCCAGGCAAGATAGTCTACGGAATAGCTATAGCTGCCATAGCCGTAATGCTGCGCACCCATGGCGAAGAACGCAACGCCATGCTTATTGCTATATTTGCCATGAACATTCTCACCCCAATTGTTGACAGAATATTCAAGCCGCGGCGCTACGGCAAGGCGTAGCATAAACTCTAAAAACCCATTTATCAACTATAAAAATTAAAAGTTATGAAACAAACTATCTTAGTGACCGGTGGTACCGGTTTCATCGGTTCGCACACTACGGTCGAACTTATCGAAGCAGGCTATCAAGTAGTAATCGTCGACAACCTCTCAAACTCGAAGATTGAGGTGCTCGATGGTATAGAGAAGATAACAGGCGTGCGCCCCGCTTTCGAGCAGGTTGACCTTCGCGACTTTGACGCTACCGAGGCCGTATTCAAGAAGTACCCCGCCATTGAGGGCATCATCCACTTCGCAGCATCTAAGGCCGTAGGCGAGAGCGTGCAGAAGCCGCTGATGTACTATCGTAACAACGTTGTTTCGCTCGTTAATCTGCTTGAGCTCATGCCTAAGTATAATGTAAAGGGCATCATCTTCTCGTCAAGCTGCACAGTTTACGGTCAGCCGAAGCCCGAGAACCTCCCCGTTACTGAGGATTGCCCTCACCAGAAGGCTACATCACCTTACGGCAACACCAAGGAAATCAACGAGCAGATCATTACCGATTACATCCACAGCGGTGCCAACATCAAGAGCATCGTTCTGCGCTACTTCAACCCGATTGGCGCTCACCCGTCAGCACTCATCGGCGAGTTGCCAAATGGTGTGCCCAACAACCTCATTCCTTTCGTAACTCAGACCGCTATGGGCATCCGCAAGGAACTTACCATCTTCGGCAACGACTATGACACTCCCGATGGAACATGTATCCGCGACTATATCTATGTAGTTGACTTGGCTAAGGCTCACGTTTGCTCAATGACACGTGTGCTCGATCAGGAGACAGAGCCGCTTGAATTCTTCAACGTAGGTACAGGCAAGGGCAACTCAACACTCGAAATCGTCAACACATTCGAACGTGCTACAGGCGTTAAGCTCAACTGGAAGTTCGGTCCGCGTCGTGAGGGTGATATCGAGAAGATTTGGGGCAATGTCGACAAGGCCAACAAGGTGCTTGGCTGGAAGGCAGAGGCTAAACTCGACGACGTGCTCGCTTCGGCTTGGAAGTGGCAGGTTAAGCTGCGCGAAGACGGCGTAATGTAATATTAGGCGTAAGCCTGCATTTTTATTTGGTTCATCCGGATTGTTTCGGATGGACCTTTTTGTTTTATAGAAGTTTTGTGGGTCTTCGGGATGTGTTCGGGATGCGTTCGGGTGAAGTATGTTTTCTGTATATTATGTACTTTTTGTATTTGTTCGCACTAAAGTTGATTTTTTGATATTTTTTTCATAAAAAGATTGCTGCTTATTAAAAAAAATATATAACTTTGTACAAAAATTATTGCTAACGTCTTAATGATGTATGCGCAATATCAATCAACCTATGAACCATTATAGATACATTTAATATAAACCGTAAACAACAATCAACGCATCCATCAATGGGTGTAAAAATTCATAATTACATTTAACATACTACTTTATGCAAAACAAACAAAAAATCGGCATGGGGGGGGTAATTGGAGCAGCTTTTCTGTTGCCTTTATCATCCTTCGCTGCTGACAATGTCATTGGCAGCAATAGCGCCAATGCTGTAGGTTTGCTGAAGCCTAAGACCGAGTCTGTTACATTTGCCAATCAGCAGGCAAAGCATCAGAAAGTTACCGGTCAGGTGGTTGACGAAAACGGTGAAACCGTAATTGGTGCATCCGTTGTTTTGAAGAGCAACCCCAAGGTGGGCGCAGTAACTGACGCAGATGGTAAATTTACACTAACCGTATCAAACACTAAGGACGTACTCGTTGTATCATACCTCGGCTATCAGTCGCAGGAGGTACCTATGAAGGGTAAGACCATTTTCTCGATTACTCTTAAGGAAGATGCCAAGCAGCTTGGCGACGTTGTGGTAACGGCTTTCGGTGCTACACAGAAGAAGGAGACTGTGGTAGGTTCGGTGCAGCAGGTTAAGCCTGAGAGTCTGCGTGTGCCTTCAGCAAGTATTTCATCATCATTCGCCGGCCGTCTGTCGGGCGTTATCGCTACACAGAGTAGCGGTCAGCCTGGTGCCAATGGTTCTGACTTCTACATCCGTGGTATTGCCACAATTAGTGGTGCCAAGTCGCCGCTTATCGTCATGGACGGTATGGAGATTTCGCAGGACGACCTCAACCACCTCGATCCCGACGTGATCGAGAGCTTCTCAATTCTTAAGGACGCATCAGCCACAGCCATGTACGGTTCGCGTGGTGCCAATGGTGTGCTTATTATCACCACCAAGAGCGGTCAGGACCTTGACCGTCCGAAGATTTCATTCCGTGTAGAGGCTAACGTCACTATGCCTACATCAAAGCCTAAGTTTGTTGACGGCGCCCGCTTTATGGAGCTGTACAACGAGGCTGTGACAAGCCAGGGCACGGGTTCTACACTTTACACCGCCGAGCAGATTGCCAATACACGCAATCATGTCAATGGCCAGGTGTTCCCGGATGTCAACTGGTATAAGGAGATGTTCAAGAATGCGTCTTACAACCAGAAGGCAAACATGAACGTGCGTGGTGGTACCAACAAGATTGTTTACTTCATGAACCTCAACGTGAGCCATGAGACGGGTATGTTGCGCAATCGCAGTAAGGAGTTTTACTCTTTCAACAACAACATCGACTACATGCGCTATGCGTTCCAGAACAACATCGACTTCAACATGTCTAAGTCGTCGAAGATTTCGCTCCATTTGTATGCGGGTCTCGACAACATGCACGGACCGCTCGCTGGTAGCAACGACATCTCAGGCTCTCTTAACGACATCTACTCGCAGATGGTCAACTCCAACCCAGTGCTCTTCCCTATACAGTACGACAATGAGGGCGACGAGTGGGTACACTGGGGCTATCGTCAGCTTGCCAACGGTGGCAACTTCAACCCGATGGCACGTCTTGTTAGCGGCTATCAGGACTCGTTTGCAAGCACAATTACTGCCAACTTGAACTTCGACCAGAAGCTCGACTTCATCACCAAGGGTCTTGGCTTCCACTTGATGTTCTCATTCAAGAACTGGTCGAAGAGCACTACATTCCGCTCGCTCAACTTCAACCACTACGAGCTGAAGAACTATACCCAGAACGAAGACGGAACATTCTCTTATGTACAGACTCCGAAGGGCGATCCAACGAAGCCGGTACTCAGCAACTCTGGTCAGAATGCCGGCGACCGCCGCTACTATGCTCAGGCTTACTTCGACTACAACCGCTCGTTCGGCGACCATACCGTTACTGGTATGCTCCTCTGGAACATCAACCAGTACAGTTCGAACATGTATTCAACCGATGTGCTCGCATCGCTGCCACAGCGTAAGATAGGTTTTGCCGCACGTGCTACTTACGACTACAAGCACCGCTACCTCATTGAGTTCAACGCTGGTTACAACGGTTCGGAGCAGTTTGCCAAGGGCCATCAGTGGGGCTTCTTCCCGTCAGTAGGTTTGGGCTACAATATTAGTGAGGAGAAGTTCTGGGAGCCTATCAAGAGCGTTGTTTCCAACTTCAAGCTCCGTGGCACATACGGTCTTGTAGGTAACGACCAGTATGGCTACGAGCGCTTCATTTATCGTGAGAACGTTACGCTCACAGGCAATGGTTCGTTCACAACAGGTCTGCCTGGCAACTACGTTACTTATTCAGGTCCGGGATGGAACCGTCTGCGCAACGAGAACGTATCGTGGGAGGTTGGCCACAAGCTCGACCTTGGTTTCGACATGCAGCTCTTCAACGCTCTCGACATCACCTTCGACTGGTTCCGCGAGCGCCGCTCTAACATCTTCCAGCAGAAGGAGTCTATTCCTAACTACTTGGGAACAGCCAACACCAAGATTTATGGCAACCTTGCTGAGGTAGTGAACCAGGGCTTTGATATGGCTGTCAACTACAGCAAGCGTATCAATCAGGACCTCTCAATCCAGTTCCAGGGCACATTCACCTACAACAACAACCACATCTCGATATACGACGAGGCTCCTGGCACGCGTCCGGCAATGAAGAAACAGGGCAAGAACGTTAACACAGTATTGGGTTATGTGGCAAACGGACTCTACATAGACAAGGCTGACATCAAGAACAATCCTACATCTACACTCGGTAACATTGCCATCGCTCCTGGTGACATCAAGTATGTCGACCAGCCTGACAAGGACGGCAACTACGACGGACGTATCACAGCCGACGACAAGGTGCCGTTGGGCGTAAGCGTACCTAAGATTATCTACGGTTTCGGTCCGTCAATTGGCTACAAGAACTGGGACTTCTCGGTATTCTTCCAGGGTCGTGGCAACGTGGCTCTCATGCTCAGCAACATCGCACCGTTTGGCAACTCTTACCGTCGTGGCGTGCTCGAGTTTATCGACAAAGACCACTGGAGTCCCGACAATCAGAACCCGAATGCCAAGTATCCGCGTCTGACCGAGAACGACAACTCGCACAATACACAGAGTTCAAGCTACTGGTTGCGCAACGGTCGCTTCCTCAAGCTCAAGAACGCCGAGATAGGCTACTCGCTCAAGAATATGCGATTCTATGTCAACGGTACCAACCTGCTCACAATCTCACCGTTTAAGGAGTGGGATCCTGAGATGGGCGGTGGCAACTACACCACCAAGTATCCGACACAGATGACTCTTAACGTAGGTGTTCAACTCACAATTAACTAATAAACAATATGAAAATTCTAAATAAAGCAATAATAGGCTGCATGCTCGCTGCGGGACTCACGATGACATCGTGCGACTATCTCAATGTAATCCCCGACGAGACAACTACGGGTTCGGATATGACCAAGGACCGTCAGGCAGCCCTCAACTATCTGTACTCTTGCTATGGATATTTGCCTACACCTAATGCCGGACCAACGTCGCTCGACTTCCTTACCGGTGATGAGGTGGTTACGGCTTTCGAGCATGAGACCTTTGCCGCATTTCCTAAGGGCAACTACTCTGCTTCAACCCCAGTGATTAGCTACTGGAACACTCTGTATCAGGGCATTCGCCAGTGCTATATGTTTCAGGATGAGCTTAATGCAGGTGGCAACTTCCATGGTCTTGAAGAAAAGGACCGCAACGACTACAAGGCACAGGTGACATTCCTCATCGGATATTATCACTTCTTGCTCTCTCGTTGCTACGGTCCGGTCATTGTAGTACGCTCTACACCCGACCCAATGCTTCTCCCGGAGGAGTATCAGGGACAGGAACCTTACGATGACTGCGTCAATTTCATTTGTGAGAAGTTTGACGAGGCTGCAAAGGGTCTGCCTGCTACACGTACCGGTGCACAGGCCAACGAGTTTGGTCTTGCTACAAGCGTTGCAGCCAAGGCTATGAAGGCTAAGATGCTTCTTTACGCAGCATCGCCTCTGTTCAACGGCAATAGCAGTTTCTACTCTGACTTCAAGGACAAGAACGGCAATGCACTTATGCCGCTTACTTACGATGCCACCAAGTGGCAGAAGGCTGCCGATGCATTCAAGGAGGCTATCGCTGCTGCTGAGTCAGCTGGCTATCATCTCTACGACCGTGGCGACTGCAAGCTCAACAAGAACGGCTATCCTGCTGACCCGCACGTACGTGCTCTGCGCTACACCATAACCGACTACTCGGCTGAGGACGAAGTGGCAGGTGCCAACCCTGAGGTAATATTGGCTGACTCACGTGGTGAGGGTTATTATGGATTGCAGAACAAGAGTATACCGTTCATTAATGGTGGTTGGGGATGGAATGGCGTGGCTCCTACTGTAGCTATGCTTAGCCGTTTCTACACCAAGAACGGTTTGCCTATCGATCAGGACAAGACATTCGACTATGCTGACCGTTGGGAGCCGGTTGAGGTAGATGAGGCACATGAGGATGAGGCTTATCCGGGACGCAAGACCCAGAAGTTCAATCTCGACCGCGAGCCGCGTTACTATGCTTGGATTGCCTTCCAGGATGGTTACTACGAGATTCTGAGTGCTTCAAACAACGGTGCATATAGCGAGGACAAAAACTACAAGCTTACTTCCGACAACACACATGGTCGACTTGTTTGTGACTTTGTGGTAGGAGGCAATTGTAGCCGTGGTGTTGACTTAAATAATTTGCGTGGTAGTAACTATTCGCCGACTGGCTACCTCAACAAGAAGTTTGTCAATCCAGACCTCGTTAAGTCAAAGACTGGTGCTGATTATACCAACACTCCTTGGCCGCTCATCCGCTTGGCTGAACTTTACTTAGGCTATGCTGAGTGTCTTGTAGAGACTGGCGACCTCCAGACTGCACGTACTTACCTCAACAAGGTGCGCACACGTGCCGGACTGCCTGGCGTAAAGGAAGCTTGGGAAGAGTTTGGAAAAGACCCTGCAAAGGCTACTACCAAGGAAGGTCTGCGTGACATAGTACGCAACGAGCGTATGAACGAGTTCTATCTTGAGAACCAGAACTTCTGGGATATGCGCCGATGGCTGCTCGCTGAGAAGTACTTCAATGTAAAGGCTAAAGGAATGAACATTGACGCTGATAATATCAACGACTTCAGCACCATTAAAGAGGTAGTGTTTGAGCGTAAGTTCCAGGCACCAATGAACTACTTGATGCCTATCCCGTCAGCCGACATCAACCGTAACGACCACGTAGTGCAGACTCCTGGTTATTAATAAAAAGCATTGTTACAAATAAAAAGACACAATGATGAAAAAGACAATTATAAAAGTGCTTATGGCTGTAGCTCTTGTAGGCACCGTGGCATCGTGCTCTGACGACGACAACACAATACCACAGGTGAATATTGAGGAGTCGACTGTCACTATCGACAACTCTCAGCCAGGCAAAGTGGTGTTCAACTGGACAAAGCCAGAGAACCCCGACTATTATTATATCAAAATAGAGTTTGACGATCCTGTAAAGGGTCATCGTGTGCTCAACGCCAGCTCTTATGCCGACCAGATTACTATTGATGGTCTTTATGCCAAGTATGGTGAACTGCCATATAAGTTTACGGCAGTAAGCAAGGATGGAGGCGAGAAGTATCTCTTTACCAAGGAAGCCAAGGCGGGTTATGTACCTGCCGTGATTAAGGACTATGAAGGGGCTGTAATCAACCTTACAGCCGCACAGCTTTGGACTGATGCTCAAGAGCCTACTGAAGGTCCGATAGCCAATCTTATAGATGGCAACAATGCTTCATTCTTCCACATGAGATGGAGTGATCCGGTAGCTCCTTTCCCTCACTACATTCGTATAAATCTTGGCAAGAAATACAACAATGTTTCCTTCTGGTATAAGGGACGTAACAGCGCCAATCACAACCCTAAGAAGATGACTGTATTCGCCAGCAACGAAGAGGGTGAAACTCCTGAGGCTGCCAACGCATGGGAACTCAAAAAGTTAACAAGCGAAGTGTTGCCACAAGGATTGGCACCTGAATACACATCGCCGGCTCTCTATAGCGAAGAGGGATTCCAGTATCTCTGGCTGCGTGTTGAAGAGTCATGGTCGGGTCAAAATTTCATTTGCCTTGGCGAACTTAGCGTAAAGGAAATGACACGCTCTATTTACGACCCTGAGAATGAGCCAATCAAGTAAAACAAGGTCTTTTTAGGAAAGACATAATAATAAATAACTCCGCAAACAAAGGTTTACTAAAAGCCAATGTTTGCGGAGTTTTTTGTTTTAGGAGACTATGGTATCCTCGCCGTAGCCTGCGTAGTTAGCCTTAGTTTCTATTCTTTATTATTAATAACTTTTTCTTAGAATTCTTTTTATTGCCTCGAAAATCGAGGAGTGTGCCTGTTGGTATTCGTCCAGAGCCTTGCGCATTTCCTGTTCGCCTATCAAGGTGATTTGAGTGGCTTTGTCGTAGTCGAACTCGCCATATTGCTGCATCTGTGCTTCAACAACGATGTCGGGCTTGGAAATGAGAGCCTGTTGCTTGGTGTTTTGGTCGACCATGATGGCAATGGAGCGCAAAAGCATATTGATGTAGTTAGGGGTCGTTTCTTCTTTATAGTTGTGCGTATTCACGTTGACCCCGACAAGCATGTCGCCACGGTTTCTCTCCGCTCGGTTGAGAGGCAGGGCATTGACCAAAGCGCCGTCCACAAGCAGCATTTCGTCCTTCTTGACAGGGTCGAAGAAGAGGGGAATGGAAATGCTGGAGCGTATGGCTTCGTATAGGCTGCCCGAGCGGAACACGATTTCGCGTCCGCTGTTCCAGTCGGTAGCTACAGCAGTATAAGGAATGGGCAGGTCTTCGATATTCACATCAGGAACAATCTCTTTCAAGGCGTCCATTACCTTGATGCCCTTGACCAGATGGTTTCGGCTGAAGGAGAAGTCGACCAGCGAGAACATTTGCTTCTTGCTTAGACCTAACATCCACTTCTTCACCTCGTCAAGCTTGCCTGCCGCATACATACCACCAATCAAAGAACCCATAGAGCAGCCGGCAACAGAAGTGATGTTGAAGCCTCTACGCTCCAACTCCTCAATGGCTCCGATATGTGCCAAGCCTCGAGCACCTCCGCTCGACAATACCAATGCTACATTCTTTTTCATTTCTATTCTTTTTTTGTATGCAAGCCATATGATCCTGTGTCAGTCAGGTGTTTTGCGTCCAGTATAGCGTGTTTCTATGCCAGTCCTGTATTCAGCAGGTTTTCCGGGTTCAACTGTATGCGCAGTCTGTATTTGTCGGCGTAATAGACGCTCATCAGTCGGCGTGGTTCGTGTATGGTAGGAGTCAGAGCAAGAGCTACGTGTCCCATAGTGCGGCGCAGATTCAGCTCCACGCAAGGGTGCAGCCAGAAGCCCTCGCCCTCCGAACGTGCCACAGCCATCATGTCCACGCCGAACGGACCGCTATAGACTCCGCTCATAAGTGGCGCTACAATCTGGCGTATTTGCAGGCAGATGTTGTCGAGCAACTCCATGTCAACGTATCGTGAAAGCATTTCGCGCTTGTCGTTCTCGGTAGCGCAGATGCTGGCAGTATAGGCTCCGCCACGAGTATCGAAGAGCGACAGGCCAAGAAAATCGACGGTTCCGTCGGCATTTGCCATAAACTCTATCCCGAAATCGTACACCTTATTATATAAAGGCTCGACCATGATTCCACCCTGCTGTCGCAGAACGCCGCGCATCCATCCCAGCAGATGATTGTCGGGGACAGGTTGGGGCACATAGCGCACGCCACGTCCGCTGCTGCTCCATGGCGACTTGACCACGCTGTGTCCGTATTGCTGCATGGCTGCCAACGCCTCGGCCTCGGTAGCGCAGTAGCGGCTTTCGCCGACTACACCTGGATTGGCATCGTGGAGCAAAGGCAGCAGATGTTCGGCAGCAAAACGGCGGCTGCTCATCTCGCGTATCTCGGCAAGACGTTCGTCGGAGGGCAGCAGAGGTTCGAGCGAAGGGTCGGCACGCAGCAATTGCTCCTTTATGGTGCGGTCCCATCCCCAAGGTGCAATCTGCAAGCCGTGGCGCATGTCGGGCGATATGTGCTTAAGGTCGGCTGGCGTGACAAATGCCACGTCGTGAGCATAGCGCTTCACGTGGCGCACCCATTCGAGAGCCGCCTCTACATCGTCCACCAATACCATGTCGCCGTCGTCAGCCCACAGGGCTGGTAGAAAACCGAGGTCGGCGCGCAACTGGCGCCCGGCATGAGGAGCTGTGAAACGTGGTTGGTTGGCCGCAAGGGCAATGTCGTGTTCGGGATTGAATATGTGAAGTTTCATTCTTTTTTCTTAATGTTGACAGAATACAAAATTACTTCATTTTTCCCATATATTTATCGTATATGGCTCAATGAATGTAAAAAAAATAAAAAAACGCATATTTTGCAATATTGGGTTTGCAAATAAAGAAATTAATATTACCTTTGCATAGATTAAATCTTAGCAAACCAGACAAGAAACATAATAAAAGCGGAATGGAAGCTTTCTTCAAGACACATAAGTACCTAGTAGAGCATACGGATGCTCCCGTCAGACGTGCCTTAATGGACGAAATTGACTGGAGCGACCGTCTGATTGGCATTAAGGGTACGCGAGGTGTGGGAAAGACCACATTCCTGTTGCAGTATGCCAAGGAGAACTTCAAGGCCGACGACCGCAAGTGCCTCTATGTGAATATGAACAACTTCTATTTTCAGGGACGAGGCATTGCCGACTTTGCTGCCGATTTCTACAACCACGGCGGTGAGGTGCTGCTCATAGATCAGGTGTTCAAGCAGCCCGAATGGAGTAGAGAGCTGCGCCTGTGCTACGACCATTGTCCGGGGCTTAAGATAGTGTTCACAGGTTCGAGCGTGATGCGCCTTAAGGACGAAAACCCAGAGCTGAACGGAATTGTAGAGAGCTACAATCTGCGCGGCTTCTCGTTCCGCGAATACCTGAATCTGCTCACAGGCAGCAATCTGCCAATATATAGTCTTGACGACATACTGGAGCACCACGAAGATATAGCAACTGGCATAATAGGCGAGCACCACGACGTGCCCGAATATTTCCAGAGTTATCTGCACCACGGATTTTACCCGTTCTTCCTTGAACATCGCAACTTTGAGGAGAATCTGCTAAAGACGATGAATATGATGACCGAGGTGGACATCCTGCTCATCAAGCAGATTGAGCTGAAATATCTCACCAAGATAAAGAAGCTGTTCTATCTGCTGGCTTTAGACGGTGCCAAGGCTCCAAACATAAGCAATCTGGCACACGACATCTCTACCAGCCGAGCCACGGTGATGAATTACATCAAGTATCTCTCCGATGCCCGACTGATAAATATGATCTACAATCCGGGCGATGAATTCCCAAAGAAGCCCGCCAAGATAATGATGCACAATCCCAACCTGCACTATGCCATCTATCCCATTGTGGCACGTACGCAGGAGGTGATGGAGACATTCTTTGTCAACACGCTTTGGAAGGACCATAAGGTGCATCAGACAGGCAAGGACGCTTGCTACATGGTCGATGACGACCGCTGTTGTCGTATAGTAGATGCGGCAGCCAACTCGCGTCTGCGCAACACCGCCAAGACTATCTACGCCGAGTATAACACACCCAGCGGCATTGGTCGAGACAACCATGTCCCGCTGTGGCTATTCGGATTATTATACTAAAACAAAAATACATTAACATTTTATTTTCAACAAAATGGCTAAAGAAAAAAAGTTTATCACATGTGATGGTAACACAGCTGCCGCTCACGTGAGCTACATGTTCACAGAGGTTGCTGCTATCTATCCTATCACTCCGTCATCGCCGATGGCTGAGCACGTAGATGAATGGGCTGCCAAGGGTCGCAAGAACCTATTCGGTCAGCGAGTTTCTATCCAGGAAATGGAGTCGGAGGCTGGTGCAGCCGGCGCCCTCCACGGATCGCTCCAGGCTGGTGCCCTCACCTCAACATACACTGCATCGCAGGGTCTGTTGCTGATGATTCCTAACATGTACAAAGTTGCTGGTGAGTTGCTGCCTTGCGTATTCAACGTGTCAGCCCGTACATTGGCTTCTCACTCTCTGTGTATCTTCGGTGACCACCAGGACGTAATGGCTTGCCGTCAGACAGGCTTCGCTATGTTCTGCTCTGGTTCAGTACAGGAGGTTATGGACCTCTCGGCTGTGCCTCACCTCGCTACACTCGAGACATCAGTTCCGTTCATCAACTTCTTCGATGGCTTCCGTACTTCACACGAGTACCACAAGATCGAGGAGATGGATATGGAAGACATCCGTCCGTTGGTAAACCCCGAATATATCAAGCGTTTCCGCGACCGTGCTCTTACACCTGAGCGCCCTGTAACACGCGGTACTGCTGAGAACCCTGAGACATTCTTCACACACCGTGAGGCTTGCA
>ERZ1034626.361-NODE-361-length-33480-cov-13.773224_pt1 | contig 33480 bp, 35 predicted proteins | sample MGYA00520652_ERZ1034626 | MGnify/ENA primary metagenome ERZ1034626 (study PRJEB33766, sample SAMN09781765) | gut metagenome | biome: gut microbiome | host: Homo sapiens | place: Madagascar | study: EMG produced TPA metagenomics assembly of the PRJNA485056 data... | reverse complement strand
TTTTTATGTCAAATGATTGTTCCGCCGCCGAGGACATAATCGCCGTCATACAAAACGACTGCCTGCCCTTTTGTAACGGCTCTTACGGGATTGTCAAACTCAACAATGACCTTGCCGTTTTTAACCCAAGCGGTGCAAGGCTGTTCTTTCATATTATAGCGCGTCTTTGCGGCGCAGTAGATTTTGGCTTCGGGTTGAGGAGCAATCCAATTGAAATCATCGGCAACAAGTGATTTTGTCATCAAATCGTCGTTTGAGCCGAGGATGACGGTATTGTTTTCAAGGTCCTTTGAACAAACATAAACAGGATGACCCGCCGCAATACCGAGACCTTTGCGCTGACCGATTGTGTAGCGGATAAGACCGTTATGCTCGCCGAGAACATTGCCGGATTTATCGACAAAATTGCCCTTTGGATAGCTTTTGCCGTTATGTCCCTCGATAAATTTTGCATAATCGCCGTCGGGGACAAAGCAAATATCCTGTGAATCGCGTTTTCTTGCATTAATAAAGCCGTTTTTCTCCGCAATTTTGCGTATTTCGCTCTTTGAATATCTGCCGAGCGGAAACAGTGTATGTTTTAGCTGTTCCTGCGTGAGAGAATAAAGAACATAGCTTTGGTCCTTAGACAAATCCTTGCCCTTTTTGAGGTAAAATCTGCCGTCCTTTTCTTCAATATCAGCATAGTGACCGGTTACAACATAGTCAAAATCCAATTCTTTCATACGCTGCATAAGCTTTTCAAACTTTAAATATCTGTTGCAGTCTATGCAAGGATTCGGCGTTCCGCCAAGCTCGTATGTTTTAATGAACTTGTCGATAACCTTTTGCTCAAACTCGTCCTTAAAATTAAAGACATAGTAAGGCATACCGAGGCGAGCGGCAACACTGCGCGCATCCTCAATATCGTCAAGAGAACAACAGGTCTTTTCCCTGCTGATGCCAATATCCTCGTTATCATAAAGTTTCATTGTTGCGCCGATACACTCATATCCGCGTTCTTTCATAAAAAAAGCGGCGACGCTTGAATCGACACCGCCGCTCATTGCTATAATCGCTTTTTTCATAATCAGCCTAACCTAATCATTTCGTCAATACAACGCTTTGCACCGAGTCTTGTTTCCTCGTCAAGTTCGATAACATCGCCGAATGTACCCTTGCAGCAATTGAGAACATCGACAAGGGTGGTTGCTTTCATATTATGGCAAATGCAGTCCTTTGAAAGCGGATAAAACATTTTATCCGGGCAGGACAGTTGAAGATGAGTTACAATGCTGTTTTCGGTGCCGATAATGAATTCCTTGGCATCGCTTTGCTTTGCAAAATTCATAATACCTGTTGTTGAGCCGACATAATCAGCCTCCTTGACAACCTCCGGTACACACTCAGGGTGAACAAGAAAAAGTGCGTCGGGGTGTGCCTCTTTTGCGGCTTTAACATCGGAAGCGCCCATTCTTGCGTGAGTGGGACAACCACCCGAAAGCAATTTAAACTCTTTTTCCGGCAACTGTTCGGCAATCCAAGAGCCGAGATTTCTGTCCGGAATAAAGAGGATTTTATCGGTATCAAGTGCTTTGCAAATTTTAAGTGCTGACGATGAGGTAACGCAAACATCGCAAATTGTTTTAAGCTCCGATGTTGTGTTGATATATGCAACAACCGTGTAATCCGGATATTGCTCCTTAACCTGAGCGATAAGTTCCCTATCCATCATTTCAGCCATAGGACAACCTGCGTCTGCGTTGGAAAGGATAACCTTTTTCTCGGGTGAAAGAATTTTGACAGTTTCCGCCATAAAGCGAACGCCGCACATAATAACGGTTTTGTTTTTTACCTTTGATGCCGAAACGGAAAGTGCAAAACTGTCGCCTACAAAATCGGCAACCTCCAAAATCTCGGGCGCTTGATAGCAATGCGCAAGAATGCAGATATCCTTTTCCTTTTTCAGCCTGATTATTTCTTCCTGTATTTCCCTAATTCCCATAATTTACTCCTGACCGATAAAATTATCAGTCTTTAATCTCTTCAAATGTATCAGGATTATATTTGATTCCATGGCGGTCGTAATAATCCTTAACAGCTGCCTTGATTGCCTCCTCGGCAAGAACAGAGCAGTGAATTTTTACCGGCGGTAAACCATCGAGAGCCTCGACAACAGCCTGATTGGAAAGTTTGATTGCCTCGCTGATTGGTTTGCCCTTGATAAGACATGTAGCCATTGAGCTTGATGCAATTGCAGACGCACAGCCAAATGTATTGAACTTAACATCGGTGATAATATGATTTTCGTCAACCTTGAGGTAAATTTTCATAATATCGCCGCATTTAGCGTTGCCTACCTCGCCTACGCCGTCGGCGTCATCTATTTTACCAACATTTCTCGGATTTGTAAAGTGATCCATTACTTTTTCTGAATATAAAGCCATTATTCTACTGCCTCGCCTTTCATAATTTTTTCCCAAACAGGTGAAATTGAGCGTAAATACGGAACTACGCTGTGAATTGTATCAAGAATAACATCCATTTCTTCCGCTGTATTATACTCGCAAATGGAAAGTCTGAGCGAGCCGTGAGCGTTTTCAACCGGAACACCCATAGAAAGAAGAACATGTGACGGGTCAAGCGAGCCGCTTGTGCAAGCCGAGCCGGATGATGAGCAAATGCCTTTTTGGTCGAGGAGGAGGATAAGGCTTTCGCCCTCAATACCCTCAAAGCTCATATTAACAGTACCCGGAAGGTGATGCTCGAGATCGCCGTTAATATGGCACCTTTCAATATCCTTTACGCCGTCGATAATTTTATCACGAAGCTTAGAAACATAAGCCGCGTTTTTATCAAGATTTTTAACTGCTTCCTCCATGGCTGCAGCCATACCGACAATAGCAGGCATATTTTCGGTGCCGGCTCTCTTACCGCGCTCCTGAGCACCGCCGTTAATGAGATTTTGTAAAACAATGCCTTTGCGGCAATAAAGAAGTCCTACGCCCTTAGGTCCGTGGAACTTATGAGCCGAAACGGAGAGCATATCAATATTCATATCCTGAACATCAATTGCGATATGACCGATTGCCTGAACGGCGTCGGTGTGGAACAAAACGCCTTTTTCTTTACATACGGCGCCGATTTCTTTAATCGGCTGAATTGTGCCGACCTCGTTGTTAGCGCTCATAATTGTTACAAGAGCAGTATCCTCACGGATTGCGTTTTTAACATCCTCAACTTTAACGATGCCGTTTGAATAAACATCCAAAAGTTGAATTTCAAATCCCTCTTTGGCGAGCTTGTCGAGCGTGTGAAGAACTGCATGATGCTCAAACTTGGAGGAAATAATGTGTTTTTTACCTCTTTTTGCACCGTTATATGCGGCTGTCAAAATAGCTTGGTTATCAGCCTCACTGCCGCCTGAGGTGAAATATATTTCATTAGGTGTTGCATTAATGCACTTTGCTACTCTCTCTCTGGCGTCAACAAGATACTCCTTAGCCTGCTGACCGATATGGTGAAGAGATGACGGATTGCCGTAAACCTCTTGAAGCATCGGTTTCATAGCCTCAAGCGCGGTGTCTGACATTCTTGTGGTAGCGGCATTATCAACATAAATAGTTTTCATTACTAATACCTGCCTTTTCTTATTCCTATAAAATCAATAGGTATTTTTCGCATATAATATATACTTAATTTCCTACTTTGTCAATAGGGTTTTCAATTTATTTCGCAAATATTCAAAATTTGTATAAAAAAGAACTGCCGCTCAGCTAAAGCTGAACGGCAGTTAAACATAGCATTATCTTCCTCTTGCGAATGAGCGGCAAATGAATTTTGCGCCGAGACTCTCGCAAAGCTGTTTTGATTTTTCGATATTTTCCCTGCTTATAACATCGACAACGGTCATATGCACCTCGTTGCCGTATGAAACACATTCCTTTGTGAATTTAATCATAGCGTCAAAGGCTCTGCCCTTATAAATATTGCGCGTTATTTTGTCATATTCCTCGGAATCGGGATTATTGAGCGAAACGGAAATAATATCAATATTTTCGCAAATCTCCTTTGCAGTCGGCTTTGAATTGATTAAATCTGACAAGCCGTTTGTATTAATTCTCAATTTGATTGACGGTTTGATTTTCTTTAAATATTTTGCGGTTTTAATCAGATTGTCATAAGCGCATGTAGGCTCGCCGTAGCCGCAAAAAACAGCCTCGGTGACATTTGAAAAGTCGTAATTGTCTATAGCGTTTTTTATATCATCAAATGTAGGCTCCTCATCAAACCAAAGCTCCTTGGCATCGCCGACGGCGTCGCCCTTTGAGCGAATACAAAATGCGCAATTGCAGGGACATTTATTTGTCAGATTGAAATAAGTGCCGCCCTCCAACGTATAAATTATATCTGCCATAATTAAAGACCTCTTTTACATTCAAAAATCTGTCAAAATCGGCAATAACAGTGCATAAAACAGTATTGACCTATTTCAATAATAATTATATAATGTCACTGTTGGCAATTAAATGCACAGTTTAGGCAATATTATAAGGTACAGTTATGAAAAAATATATTGAAATATACAATTATTATAAGCAATTGATTGAAAGCGAACAACTAAAAAGCGGTGACAAAATGCCATCCGTTCGCAAGGCGACAAAAATTTTTAATGTCAGCAAAACGACAGTACAAAATGCATATTTTGATTTGCAGGCAGACGGATATATAATCGCAGCGCCAAAAAGCGGATACTATGTAACCGAAATGAAAGCAAAATCGGTTGAACATCATACGGAATATCTTGAAAAAAACAAAATTCTGTACGATTTTAAGAGCGGCGACGCGGACAAAAGCAGTTTTGATTTGAATTTGTGGCAAAGGTACATAAAAAGTGCGCTTCGTCAGCAGGACAGGCTTATGTCATACAGCGAGGTACAAGGTGAGAGCGACTTGCGCGAGGCACTGTCAGATTACATACGCGAAAAAAGAAATGTTGTCGCCTCCCCCGACAGAATCGTAATTGGCGCAGGAGTGCAATGTCTGCTTGCAATTTTATGTTCGATAATCAAAGAGCGCGGCACTGTTTCGTTCCCCGACAGCAGTTTTGTGCAGGGTATTGAACTGTTTAGGGATTACGGTTTTGATGTTCACACGAGATTTAAAGATGCTGACATAATTTATGTTTCGCCGTCGCACATGACATCATACGGCGATGTTATGCCGATAAAGCGAAGGCTCGAACTTGTCGATTACAGCATTAAACACTCGAGCATAGTTATCGAAGACGATTACGACAGTGACTTTTTGTATCAAACAAAGCCAATGCCATCGCTTTATGCATTATCCAACAACGGAAATGTTGTATATATGGGCTCATTTTCAAATGTGCTTATACCGGGTATCAGAATTTCATATATGGTGCTTACAGAAAGCCTTGCGCGCATATACGAGGCTGAAAAGGAAAAATTTGCACAAACGGCAAGCAAGACCGAACAGATTGCACTTTGTCAATATATCCGCGACGGTCACATTATGAGCCAAACGAGAAAAGTGCGCCGCTTATACACGGCAAAAGCAAGAGCGGCATATGAATACATAAAACACACCATGCCGAATGTTGAATGTGCGATGAGTGAAAACGGTTTGCAAATCAAAATCACAACAAAATTCGACGGTGACACATCGCAATTCGAGAACAACGGAATCAGCGTGCATATCAAGGATTTCAGCAACGGGGTATTAAAACTCGTATTGAGCCCATCGGCAATAAGCCACGAGGATTTAGAGCCTGCGATTGATGCGCTTGCCGCAGTTTTGGAGAACAATTGTTGATAGTAAAATCAAAGGTGTCGGAATTCGATAATACTGTGTACTATTTACAAAAATAAAGCAAAGCTATTGACAAAAAAATAACAATCATATATTATCTATATGACAAAAATAAATCGCAAAAGATAATTTTTTATCAAACAAACTAATTTTTAGGAATAAGGTGGAATTTATGGCAAACAGAAGAGTAGCACTTGTAGGTTGCGGAATGGTAGGTATGAGCTATGCATACGCTCTGCTTAACTCAGATTTGTGCAACGAGCTTATACTGATTGATATTAATGAGGAAAAGGCTCTTGGCGAGGCAATGGACCTCAACCACGGTCTTTGCTTTTCAAGTTCACATATGAAAATTCGTGCAGGATCGTTTGAAGATTGTCAATACGCAGACCTTGTTGTTATCACGGCAAGCGCAGGCAGCAGAAAACCGGGACAGACCCGTTTGGATCTTCTCCAAAAGAATGTGGGAGTATTCAAATCATTCATTTCAAAAATTGTCGCAAGCGGATTTAACGGAATTTTCCTTGTTGCGTCAAATCCGGTTGATGTAATGACAAGACTTACATACGAGCTTTCGGGATTCCCTGCTAACAGAGTTATCGGCTCGGGCACAACGCTCGACACCGCAAGACTTCGTTATTTAATCGGCGACTATTTCCAGGCAGACCCACACTCTGTTCACGGCTATGTAATCGGCGAGCACGGCGACAGCGAATTTGTTCCGTTCAGCCAGCTTAACCTTTCAACAAAAAATGTTGAGGAATTTTTCAACGATGAAAGATTCAAGGACGAATACAAACGCGAAGACATCGAACAAATCATTGAGAAGGTTAAAACATCAGGTGCAGAGGTAATCAAGCTTAAAGGTGCAACATACTACGGAATCGGTATGTCGCTTGTAAGAATCACAAAAGCAATTTTCGGCGATGAAAACAGCGTTATCACCGTTTCCTCAAGGCTCAACGGCGAATACGGTATGAGAGATGTTTATCTCGGTTTGCCGGCATACATCAACAGAAACGGCGTAAGAAAGATTTTGCCTCTCAATCTCCGTAACGAGGAAATCGAAAAGTTGCGCAACAGCTACAACATTCTTAAAGAAAGTTATGAAAGCTTGAATCTGTAATATATTAAGAGATATGATAAAGAGCAGTGTCTTGACACACTGCTCTTTTTATTACGGTAATTACCGATTATCAAAACAATAATGAGGCTAAACTATCCGCATTTGTCATAATAAAAGCAAAACGGCTCAAACGCAATGTTTAAGCCGTTTTTGAATTGGTGGCTCATCGGGGAATCGAACCCCGGACACCTTGATTAAAAGTCAAGTGCTCTGCCATCTGAGCTAATGAACCATATGTTGCGATGAATATGCAGTTGTTAAACCTTTTGGCTGGGGAGGCGGGATTCGAACCCACGCATGACGGAGTCAAAGTCCGTTGCCTTACCGCTTGGCTACTCCCCAAAATAATGGGGTGGGATATCAGAGTCGAACTGATGACCTCCAGTGCCACAAACTGGCGCCCTAACCAACTAGGCCAATCCCACCATATATAATGGCGCGCTGTGGGGGACTCGAACCTCCGGCCTACTGCTTAGAAGGCAGTTGCTCTATCCAGCTGAGCTAACAGCGCGGGTACAAAATGGAGCGGGTGATGGGAATCGAACCCACGCGACCAGCTTGGAAGGCTGGGATTCTACCATTGAACTACACCCGCGTGTCGCAACGGACATTATTATAACTAATGCCCGTTGAAATGTCAAGCCTTTTTTAGAAAATAATTCAATTAATTTGGATTTTCAAATCGTCATCTGCGGTAAGGGAAATTTTTTTAATTTCAATATCCTGATTGAAAACAATTGCGTTTGCGAGTTTTTCCTCGACATTGCGTCTGACAGCGTCGCGAAGCCCTCTTGCGTTCTTCTTTGAGCCGTATGCCTGCTTTGCAAGGAAAACGGGCACCGTGTCGTCATAGACAAGTTCTATGCCCTTGTCCTTAAGCGACGGTACAAGCTCATCGAGCATAAGAACGGCGATTTTTTGGAATGTGTCGAACGAAAGATTTTTGAATATAACAATTTCGTCGATTCTTCCCAAAAACTCGGGGCGCAAAAATCTTTCAAGCGCTTTCATAGTGACATCTTTTGTAATATCGTCCTGCGATTTGCCGAAGCCCATTGTGTTTTGGTCTGTCGAGCCGGCGTTTGAAGTCATAATGATTACGGTGTTTTGGAAATTAACCGTTCTTCCCTGTGCATCTGTAATCTTGCCCTCGTCGAGAATTTGAAGAAGGATATTTAAAACATCCTTATGAGCTTTTTCAATCTCGTCAAACAAAATTACGCTGTACGGCTTGCGGCGCACCTTTTCGGTGAGCTGACCGGCATCGTCATAGCCGACATATCCCGGAGGCGAGCCGATAATTCTCGAAACGCTGAATTTTTCCATAAACTCGCTCATATCAAGGCGAATGAGGTTGTCGGGAGAGTCAAACAACGCATTTGCAAGCTGTTTAACAAGCTCTGTCTTGCCAACGCCTGTGGGTCCTACGAAAATAAAGGACTGTGGGCGCTTTCTCGGGCTGATTTGGACTCTTCCGCGGCGCACCGCATCGGCAACCTTTTTGATTGCCTCGTCCTGACCGATGATATGCTTTTTAAGCTCGTCATCAAGAGTTGCAAGTTTTTTAATATCGCCCTGCTCCACCTTTGCGGCAGGGATACCCGTCCAAAGCGAGATGACCTTTGCAAGGTCTGCCTCAAGGACATGATTATCCTTTGCTTTTTCCTGAACTGACGGAAGCTTTTCATCAATTTGAATAAGCTGTGATTTAAGCTTTGTGATAAGCTCGTAATCAATCTCCTCGCCTTCCTCAGGCTCCGAAAGTTGGTCAATACGAGAGAGAAGATTCTCCTTTTTGGCAGTAAGAATTTGGCACTCGCTTATTGCCGGATTGCGAAGATTTGCACTTGTGCAAGCCTCGTCCAAAAGGTCGATTGCCTTATCGGGAAGGTAACGGTCGGTAATAAAGCGCTCCGACATTGTAACAGCTTTATAAACAAGAGAATCACTGATTTGCACCTTATGATAATCCTCATAATATCCCTTAATGCCGAGAAGCATTCTGTAAGCATCGTCAATTGACGGCTCCTCGATTTTAACAGGTTGGAAACGGCGTTCAAGAGCGGCATCCTTTTCGATATATTTTCTGTATTCATTAAAGGTGGTTGCGCCGATAACCTGAATTTCGCCGCGAGAGAGCGCAGGTTTGAGAATGTTTGCGGCATTCATTGTACCCTCGCTGTCGCCTGTACCGACAAGATTGTGCACCTCGTCGATAAAGAGAATGATATTACCCTCATGCTTTACTTCGTCGACAAGTCCCTTAATCCTGCCCTCGAACTGACCTCTGAATTGAGTGCCGGCAACAAGAGCGGTTAAATCAAGCAAATAAATTTCCTTGTCGGCAAGTCTTGCAGGAACCTCGCCCTTTGCTATTTTGATGGCAAGACCCTCGGCGATTGCTGTTTTACCTACACCCGGCTCACCGATTAGGCAAGGATTATTTTTAGTTCGTCTGCAAAGGATTTGAACAGTACGGTCAATTTCAGTTTCTCTGCCGATAATCTTGTCTATTTTGCCGTCTTTTGCTCTTTTTGTAAGATTGGTGCAATAGCTGTTTAAAAACTTCCTTGAATCGTCCTGCGACCTCTTGGAGCGTTTTTTACCCCTGCCCTTTTTGCCCTTTGAATCCTTTTCCTCTGTATCGGAATCATCGTTTGCGCCCATCATACCGCCGAACATATCGGCAAACGGCATTGTTTGAGCGCCGTCGGCGTTATCAGGATTGAACATTTCGCCCAAATCGCCGAAATCGAAATCCTGCATATTCTCCATAAACTGACTCATTTGCTCGGAGGCTGTTTCAAGATCCTCATCGGAAAGGCCGAGCTTGTCAATCATTTGGCGAATGGGACCGATATTAAGCTCTTTTGCGCACTGAATGCAGTAGCCCTCCGGAGTAACCTCGTCGCCCTCCATTTTTTGAACAAACACAACGGCAGGTCTTTTGCCGCAGCGCACGCACATTTGATGTTTCATTATAATATTAACTCCTTAATCAGTCGTTGTTTTCGTTATTTATGTCTGAATTGCCTGCTGCCTTGTTTTCCTTGATTTGCTTAATAAATCCCGGAGCGTAGCCGAAAAGCGAAACAAAGGCAAGCACGGCGGAAATAATAACCATAATTGTTGTAACCGTATTGGGAAGCTGCTTAAAAATCCACACATTAACGAGCGGACCGTCCGGCGAACCGATTGCTATAATTGTAATCATAAACACATAGAAAACAACTGTGGCAACCTTGCCCCAAATCTCGGCTGCTGTCGGGCGCAAACCCTTTGAAAGAAGAATTGCACCGCCGACAATCATAATCAACTCTTTAAAGATAAAGAGGAAGAATATGTATTTAACTATGCCGTCATTCTGCCAAAATTTAACAATCAAAATAATAACGATTGCCATTTGAGAAAGCTTATCGGCGATTGGATCAAGAATTTTGCCGAGGTTTGACACCATATTGAATTTTCTTGCGATTTTGCCGTCAAAAACATCAGTGAGGGCGGCAACTATCATTGCGATGAACGCCCAAAGATACTGACCCTTGACAAACAGGACAGTGAACACGGGAATAAGCGCAATGCGAATGAAGCAAAGCCAATTCGGTATTGTGTTCCAATTTGTGAAAAGATCTTTTACATTTTCTTTTAATTTACTCATAACGACCTCCGCTGTGAATTAATTTTTGATTGCTAAAATGAAGTAATCAAATTAAATATGTTTTTATTATTAAACCAAGAAAGAATTTCACTTGATTTTAAATTGACTATAAATTGATTTGACGCCGAATCGCCGAACAGACTTAGCGCATATGCGGAAACCGCAGCGATTGCGCAAACGGCAAGTGCCGCTTTGAGTGCGCCGAACAATGCACCGAAGAAACAATCCGCCCTTGTAACAGCCGCCTTTTTCTCTTTTTTGCGGCGGCGTTTTTTTGCACGCTTAACATAGTACATTATAACAGCGGTTGCACCGAAAAAAACGATAAACACGGCAACAAACAGTGCTGCCTGAGTAAGAAACATTAATATCGGTTTAAATAAATTATCGAGAATCTCCTGCGAAACATTTTTGCTTGAAAGATTGACGGATGAAATATCAAGAGAGCCTGCAATATCCTTCGGCAAAGCGTTTACTGCCTGCTGCAAATTTTCAAGCAACTGCGGTGCTTTGTCGGAGGTGACGATTTTTTCATTTATGCGCTCAAGCGCCCTTTCTTTGACATAATCATCATATACCGCCTGCGCCGAATTATCGCTGATATAAAAGCAAAGCGCAAAACCAAACGCGTAGCGAACGAAATTGAGCACCGTTATGAAAAATCCCCTTTTCCATCCGCTGATAATATAGGCGACGATTATCAAAGCAAGCGCAACATCAACATAATTGACAACCATAGCTTATCACCTACTGTTTATCAAGAAGGTCGATTACCTTTTGGCGCGAAGCATAAACCCTTGACGAGAGCTTATGTACGCTTGTAACCGAATCGTCGCATTTATACGATTCATTGCGCTCGCCCTTTGTGAGTGAAAAGACATCGACTGCGTCATTATACAAAACGCAGATTTCATTTGATGATGACGAAATATATTTTGCCTTTTTATCAAGATTAATCGTTGTTTTGATATTACCCGACGGTCTTATATATTCAACCTTGCCGTTACTTGCGTTTTCATAATCGGAATAAGCAACAACAAGCTCGTTATCATCGGTATAGCAATACGAAAGAGTGCTGATTGAGCCGTTTTTGTGGACATCAGTTTTATTTTTAAGCGATGAAATAACGGACACGGTATCAGTGCCGACAAAATACAAATCCGACGAATTTGCGAATTTGAGAGAAAGAACAGAGGTATTTGGATACGAAAATGATGCGGTTGATTTTTCGTCCGAAACATACTGTGTGAAAACTGTTGTCGTGAATGTTGCGTTTTTTGAATTGACAACGGCATAGGCAAGTTTTTTGCCTGACGGGTCGATTGCAACGCTTACTATATATCCGTCATTAACATCAATCTCTGCCTTTTTCTTCAGCGATTTGTCATAAACAAAAAGTTTTGATTTAGTTTTGTCGCCGCGTGTTGCGTAAATAACAACACCTTTTTTTGAAACATCAGCTGCTAAAATAGGTTTTTTTGCCGTGGTTTCGTAAACATTTTCCTTATTAGTGTCAAGACGGAGGCGATATGAGCCTTGGTCATAAAGGCAATTATATGTGCCGGCACATTTTAAAATCGGATTTGCGTAGCCGTGATTAAACGAATACAGTTTTTTCGCCGTTGCCGGATTGTAGACTGAATAGGAAACATCGGTAAGAACATTGAGCTTATCGCTGACAATATTGACACTGACATCCTTTGATGAGTCTATACTCAGCGGATACTCGTTTTCATCGGTGACAAGCGAAAGAGTGAAATTTCCGTTTGCATCCGTAAATCTGTTTTTAAGCGAAGCAAAATCAATTTCGCACACTCTCATTATAATCAAAACGATAATGACGAAAATAAGCACTGCCCATATTATTTTTCTTGTTTTAGCCTCATTTTTGCGGCTGCGTTCCTTGCGCGCGTTTTTTCTTTGATTAGTCGGCATTTTGAATATCTCCGTAATTAACCTTGTTTAAATACAATCCCTGCGGCGGCGCGGTTTTACCTGCCCTTTTGCGGGATTTTGAATTGATAACATCGGCAAGCTCGCCGCTTTTGATTTTGCCCTCATTGACAAAAAGCAGAGTGCCTATCATAATGCGCACCATATTGTATAAAAATCCGTCTGCCTCGACCTTGAATATGACTGTATCGCCGTCGCGATAAACTTCAAAATTTTTAACTGTTCTTACAGTGTCCTCAACATCGCTTTTAATACTGCAAAAGCCCGAGAAATCGTGCTTGCCGAGGAAAGCCTTTGCTTCGGCGTTAAGATACTCGGCGTCTATATGAGGATGATAATACAGCGCGTAATCGGCAAGAAAAGCATCACGCGTGTCGCCGTTATAGATTTTATAAATATATTCCTTGGATACAGTGTTGTATCGCGGATGAAAATCAAGCGAAACTTCCCTGCAACTCTTAACGGCAATATCCTTTGGCAAAAAGCCGTTGAGTGCACGGACAACGCTTTCGTTTTCAATCTGCATATCGGTATCGACACTGAGGCAATACATATTTGCGTGAACGCCGCTGTCGGTGCGTGAGCAACCTTTGACATCAAGGCGCTTGCCGAACAGCTTTTCGACGGCGTTTTGGAAAACTTCCTGCACGGTGACGGCGTTTTGCTGAACTTGCCAGCCGTGATACGCCGAGCCGTCATATTGAATTGTGAGCAGTAATCTTCTCATAATCAAACAATATTCTTGACAAAAATTTTTATAACGATTATTGCGGCGAAATACACGAGAACAACCGCAAGGGAAACATAATCGCGTGTATTAAGATGCATAACATTCATTTTTGTTCTGCCGTCGCCGCCCCTGTAACAGCGACATTCCATAGCATCGGCAAGTTCGTTTGCACGGCGAAATGCCGAAACAAAAAGCGGAATAAGCACCGGAACAATCGCCTTGGCACGCTTTATCAGACTGCCGTTTTCCATATCGGCGCCCCTTGACTTTTGCGCGGCGGTGATTTTTTGCACTTCCTCGAGAAGAGTGGGGATAAAGCGCAGAGCAATAGTCATTGTCATTGCGATTGCGTGAACATCAACTCTCAAATATTTAAGCGGTTTCATAAGCGATTCCATAGCGTCGGTAAGTGAGGTCGGTGTAGTTGTATATGTGAGCATAAGACCCTGAACGACGAGAAATATAACCCTCATCGACATAAATATCGAACTGTAGATACCGGCTTGTGTGATTTTCAAAAATCCAAACTCGACAAGTGGCTCACCGGTGCCGTAAAACAAGTTAAGCAACGCGGTAATGACAACAATAAGCACAATCGGCTTAATGCCCTTTAAAATGATTTTGAGATTGATTTGCGACAAAATCACAAGCATTACAGTTGCAGCGGCAACAAGCGCGAGAGTAATAAAATTTTTGCCGATGAAATTTGAAATCATCAAAAGGAGCAGCAAAACTATTTTCATTCGCGGGTCCATTTTATGAAGGAGAGAATCGCCGGGCAAATACTGCCCGAATGTTATATTATTCACGGGCGAGGTCCTCCTTTATATCAAGCAGTCGATTATATTCATTAACAGCCTGCTCAATTGTATAAATATCGGTTTTACAATCAATCCCCATATCGTGAAGTCTGAGGAAAACATCAGTAACCTCGGGGACATTAAGCCCGATTTTTTTTAACTCTTTTCCTCGGGAATAAACGGCGTTAACCGAGCCGTCCATAGCGATTTTGCCCTTGTTTAAAACAAGCACTCTGTCGGCAACGGCGGCAACATCTTCCATTGAGTGAGAAACAAAAATAACGGTGTTGCCCTCTTTTCGCTGATAGTCGCGAACGAGGTTTAAAATAACCTGCCTGCCCTTGGGGTCAAGCCCTGCGCACGGCTCATCCAAAATCAAAACCTGCGGTTTCATTGCAATTATTGACGCAATTGCAACTCTGCGCTTTTGACCGCCCGACAAATCGAACGGTGATTTTGATTCAAGCTCTCTTGAAATGCCGACAAAATCCATACTTTCGTAAACACGCTTTTTGATTTCGTCATCGGCAAGCCCCATTTGAGTCGGTCCGTAAGCTATTTCCTTAAAAATCGTTTCCTCAAAAATCTGATACTCCGGATACTGAAAACAAAGACCGACGGCAAAGCGCACATTGCGAATCTGCTTTCTGTTTTCCTTTGACCAAATATCGTTTGAATTGACGAAAATTTTGCCCGAGGTCGGCTCAAGCAAGCCGTTAAAATGCTGAATAAGCGTTGATTTACCGGAGCCGGTATGACCGATTATTCCGATAATTTCGCTTTTATCGGCAGAAAAATTAACATTTTCGATTGCGGCTGTTTCAAATGGAGTGCCTACATTGTAGAGATAATTAAGATTTTCACATACTAAAATTGCCAAAGTTAAGCCTCCGTGCATATAGCTGCACTAAACTAAATTTTTATATAAAAGCTCTGCACACTGCTGTGCGTTGAGAACAGTATCGTTCGATTCAATGTTCAGCTCGTTCACAAGCTCTGTTGACTGCGGAACATCAAGCTGAAGCGATTTCACTTTATCGACATCGGAAAAAACCTGCTGCGGAGTGCCGTCAAGTTTTATTTCTCCGTCATCCATAACAACAACTCTGTCCGCCTTGACAGCCTCGTCCATATAGTGAGTAATCAAAACAATTGTGATGCCCTCCTCTTTATTGAGTTTCATCACAGTATTGATAACCTCGCACCTACCGCTTGGGTCAAGCATTGCAGTAGGTTCGTCGAGGACTATACATTTCGGTTTCATTGCAATAATTCCCGCAACGGCAACCCTTTGTTTTTGACCGCCCGACAAATTGCTCGGCGCTTTTCTGCGGTATTCATACATACCGACGGTTTTAAGCGCATCATCAACACGGCGGCGACATTCGTCAGACGGGATACCGAGGTTTTCGACACCGAACGCCACATCCTCCTCAACAATTGATGAAACAATTTGGTTGTCGGGATTTTGGAACACCATTCCGACATTGCGGCGGACATCAAAAATCGACTCGTCGTTTTTAGCCTCTATGCCATTGACAACTATTCTGCCCTCATCGGCAAAAAGTATGCCGTTAGTGAGTTTGGCAACAGTTGATTTGCCCGAGCCGTTATGGCCCAAAATTGCGACAAACGAGCCTTGCTCGATATTCAAATTGAAGTTTTTCAGCACTTCGCGACGGATTTCGTTGCCGTTGTCATCCTCGGTGACATATGAAAAACTGACATTTTCAAAGCTGATTAAAGACATAATAATTTCTCTTTATTATTTAATATTTTCCGCAAGCCAAATTGCGGTTGCGCCGCACGGAAGAACGCCTCCGTTTGATGAAACCGGCAAACCGATTTCGTCGGCAGTTGTTGAGCCGCCGCGCTTTTTTGTGACAACATCGTCGAGAATATATTTCATAACCGATGCGGAAAGCCCGGTTGTATATGAATTGAGGATTACGGCAATCGGGTTATCGGAAAGCACCTGTTCAACCGTTACCATAAAATCGTAGAGACTGTCCTCAAGGTGCCAAATTTCGCCTTTCGGACCTCTGCCGTATGACGGAGGGTCAAGAATGATAATATCGTAGTTATTTTCGCGTCTGATTTCGCGTTTAACGAATTTCATACAGTCATCGACAATCCAGCGAACATCGCCGTCGGCGACGCCTGACGCCTGCGCATTTTCCTTTGCCCACTGAGTCATACCCTTTGAGGCATCGACATGAACAACTGACGCGCCCTCTTTAAGACACGCAACGGTAGCCGCGCCCGTATAGGCAAAAAGGTTTAAAACCTTTACATCGGATCTGCCGCTGTTTTTTATAAGCTCGCGTGTAAAATCCCAATTGACTGCCTGCTCGGGGAAAAGACCCGTATGTTTGAAGCCCATTGTTTTGATATTGAAGGTTAAGTCTTTATATCTTACCTGCCAAGCGGAGGGAATATGCTTATACACCTGCCACTTGCCGCCGCCTGTTTTAGAGCGAACATAGCGTGCGGAGGGCTGAAACCAAAGGCGGTGCTCTTTTTCACTTTTCCAAATAACCTGTGGGTCGGGGCGAACAAGAATCTCTCTCGTCCATCGCTCGAGCTTTTCGCCGCAGGAGCAATCAATAAGCTCGTAATCTTTCCAATCGGTTGAATATCTCATTTTAAAATCCCGTTTATGATAATCTTTCTTTAACAACTGCGGCAATTTCGTTGCCGAGTTTTGTTATATGGTCAATATCCTTGCCCTCGAGCATAACGCGGACAAGAGGTTCTGTTCCGCTGACACGGACAAGAACTCTGCCGTCGCCCATAAGTTCCATTTCAGCCTTTTGGGTTGCGGCAATAATATATTCGTCATTATTATATTTTTGCTTGCCCTCGGGTGAAACCTTAACATTGATGAGCACCTGAGGATAAACATTCATAATTGAGGCAAGTTCTGAAAGCTTTTTGCCCGATTTGACAACAGTTTCAAGGAGTTGAACGCCCGAAAGTTCGCCGTCACCGGTAGCAGCATAGTCGAGAAAAATCACATGACCCGACTGCTCGCCGCCGATATTATAACCGTCATTAAGCATTTTTTCAAGGACATATCTGTCGCCGACAGCGGTTTTTGCGCAATTGATTGAGTTTTCCTCGCAAAACTTGAAAAATCCCATATTGCTCATTACCGTAACAACGGCTGTATCTTTGGCAAGCCTACCCTCGTCCTTCATACGCTTTGCGCAAATTGCGATGACCTTATCGCCGTCAACAAGGATGCCGTTTTCGTCAACGGCAAGCATTCTGTCGGCATCACCGTCAAAGGCAAGACCCAAATCAAGTTTTGCGTCGCGGACAAATTTCATAAGCTCTTCGGGATGAGTTGAGCCGCAATTATTATTAATATTCGTGCCGTCGGGAGTATCCGAAAGCATAAGGCATTTTGCGCCGAGGCGTGTAAAAATTTCTTTTGCGCAAACCGACGCAGAGCCGTTGGCGCAGTCAAGCGCAATGCTCAAGCCGTCAAATCTGACATTTGTTGTTGAAACAACATGCTCAATATAATCGTTAACTGCGGTTTTGCAGAAAAGCCGATTGCCGACATCGCCGCCGATTTTAATGCTCGGCTCTCTTGAATTGTCGAGAATGATTTGTTCAATCTCATCTTCGATTGAATCGTCGAGCTTATAGCCTGTTTTTTGGAATATTTTAATTCCGTTATATTCGCACGGATTGTGTGACGCGGAAATCATAATGCCCGCCTCACACTGATACTGCCCAACCAGATAGGCAACGGCAGGAGTCGGAACAACGCCGACAGAAAGAACATTGCATCCGACACTGCAAAGGCCGGCTGTAAGAGCCGCTTCAAGCATATCGCCCGATGCACGCGTGTCCTTGCCGATAAGAACGGTTGGTTTTGCGCTTTTTGACTCCTCGAGCAAAACAGTTGCCGCAGCAGAGCCGATTTTCATTGCAAGTTCGTTTGTTAAATCCTTATTTGCAATTCCTCTTACACCGTCTGTACCGAATAATCTTCCCATAAAATTAACCTCGCTTATAAATCAAGAGTTGTCTGTGTATTTGATGAAGCCGATGAATTATTTTTATTAAAATTGTCATTGTTAAACTCAAACCCGAGATGCTTATAGCCTGCCGGAGTAACGCATCTGCCGCGCGGAGTACGCGAAATAAAGCCGATTTGCATTAAATAAGGCTCGTAAACATCCTCAATCGTGACCGCTTCCTCACCGATTGCGGCGGCGATAGTTTCGAGTCCGACAGGTCCGCCGTTATAATTGCGAATCATTGTTTTGAGCAGGCGGCGGTCGATAGCGTCAAGACCGAGTTCGTCAATGTCCATAGAATGAAGTGCGTCCTGTGCCGCCTCGTCGGTGATAACGCCTTGATATTTAACCTCGGCGAAATCGCGTGAACGCTTTAAAAGGCGGTTTGCGATTCTCGGTGTGCCGCGTGAGCGTGAAGCAATTTGCATTGCGCCCTTTTCATCAATCGGGATTGACAAAATCTGTGATGAGCGTTTGACGATTTGCGAAAGCTCCTGATTTGAATACATCTCAAGCCTCAAAATTACGCCGAATCTGTCGCGAAGAGGAGCGGAAATCTGACCTGCTCTTGTTGTTGCGCCAATCAAGGTGAATTTCGGCAGAGAGAGCTGATAACTTCTTGCCGACGGACCCTTGCCGATAATAATATCAATCTTGCCGTCTTCCATAGCCGGATAAAGGATTTCCTCAACCGTTCTGTTAAGGCGGTGAATTTCGTCGATAAAGAGTACATCGCCGCTTTCGAGATTTGAAAGAATGGCAACAAGGTCGCCCTGTTTTTCGATTGCAGGACCCGAAGTGACGCGGATATTAACACCCATTTCGTTTGCGACTATGCCGGCAAGCGTTGTTTTGCCGAGCCCGGGAGGGCCGTAAAGCAAAACATGGTCGAGAGGCTCGCCTCTGTTTTTTGCCGCCTGAATATAAATCGAAAGATTTTCCTTAGCCTTTTCCTGACCGATGTAATCAGTCAGTTGTTTCGGACGGAGCGAATTTTCTATGTCAACATCCTCCGGTGTATATTCGGGAGCTGATATTCTGTTTTCAAAATCGTATTCAAATTCGTTTTCTATCATTTTTGACTCCTAAAATTACAACTGTGAAGAAAGCTGTTTAAGACCCTTTCTGATCATATCGTCAACCGACAAGCCTTTATCCATAGCGCCGACAACCGTTGCGGCGTCTGACTGGTTAAATCCGAGTGAAACAAGAACCTCAACTGCCTCCTGCGCATCGGAATTTGAGGCGACAGCCTGAATACTCTGAACAGCGGCGGCGTTTGACGGAGCGATTCCGAGCATTTTATCCTTAAGTTCGAGAACAATACGCTCTGCCGTTTTTTTGCCGACGCCCTGCGCTGACTGAATGGATTTGACATCGCCGCTTGAAACGGCAATTGACAATCTGTCGGGCGGAAGAACGCTCAAAACAGCCATTGCCGCTTTAGGGCCTACTCCGCTGACGGTGATTAAAAGTTTAAACGCATCAAGTTCCTGCTGTGTGGCAAAGCCGAACAAATCCATAGCGTCCTCTCGAACGGCGAGGTATGTATATAAATTAGCCTCTTTGCCGAGGGGCGGTAATTCTTTTAATGTGGTCATACTGACAAAGCACTTAAATCCCACTCCGCCGCATTCGACAACGGCATAATTAATGTCGGTATAAGTAAGAGTACCTCTAACATTATAAATCATAAGAAATCACTTTCGTTTACAAAATATTTTTAAGTCTGTTGATTGCGGAACCGCTGACATGACCGTGACAAATCGCCATGGCAAGTGCATCGGCTGTATCGTCGGGCTTTGGAACTTCTTTTAAGCCGAGAATGCTTTTTGTCATTTCCATAACCTGCTTTTTTTCTGCTCTGCCGTAGCCTGTTACGGACTGTTTAACCTGAAGCGGAGTGTATTCAAAAATATCCTTGCCGTACATTTGAGCGGCGAGAGTGATGACTCCCCTTGCCTGCGCAACATCAATAACCGTTTTTTGGTTCGAGTTATAGAACAGTTTTTCCATACTCATTGCCTCCGGCTTATATTTATCGAACAGATAGCACATATCGTTGTATATAATTTGAAGTCGCTCCGGGAACGGCGTTGTTGCCTCGGTTGTGATGGCGCCGTAGCCCAAAACACGAAATTTTGAATGGCTGTATTCAACCACGCCCCAGCCGACGATTGCATAGCCGGGGTCTATACCCAAAATAACCATTTTGCACACTTTTCCATATTAGTATAATTATTTGTAATTATACCATAGCCAATATATCTTTGCAATAATAATTAATATATAAATTAATACTAAAAGCAATAAAAGGCGCTAATATTTTACAATTTGTTAAAAAATGACAACCGCCGCTTACACAGTTTCGTAAGAGGCGGTTGTTAAATAATTAAAGATTAACCGTATAGTTGATGCTGTTTTCCTCGCACCATTTTTTAGCCTTGTTCAAAGCGTATTCGTGCTGAAAATCCTCAAAGCCGTCAAAAAGCTGAGGATAGACATTATAATACTTCCAAAACGACTCGACATAATCGTTATCGTCTATTTTTGAAAGCGCGGTTTTGAGCTTTGAATTTGAAAGAGTATCGACATATGCGCGCATAACTTCCTCATTGCTGACGGTGAAATACGGAATATAGCCGATGGAAACAAAATAAGCCGATTGAGAAATTTGGTCCGGGCGGTCAATTTGAGCCATTGCAGCCGCATCTCTTACTTTATAATCCTTAAGTGAAAACCAAAATCTGTCTGCGCCGCCCCAGCCGTCACGCAGAGCGGTGCCGTTAATTTCAAAAGTGTTCATAATAACAATATATCCTGATTATTTAATAGAATTCATCAAGCCGCCGTTTTTAATGATGTTTTGAATAAACTCGGGAAACGGTTGAGCCTTATATGTTTTGCCGGTTGTAAGATTCGAAATAACGCCGCTGTCGAAATCGACCTCGACTTCATCGCCGTCTTTAATATCCTTTGCAGCCTCGTCACACTCAAGAATTGCAAGACCGATATTGATTGCATTTCTGTAGAAAATTCTTGCAAATGTTGACGCGATTACACAGCTGATACCTGAAGCCTTTATCGCAATCGGAGCATGCTCTCTTGACGAGCCGCATCCGAAATTAGCCTCGGCAACCATAATGTCGCCCTTTTTAACGGTTGATGCGAAATCGGCATCAATATCTTCCATACAGTGTGAAGCAAGCCACTCCTCGTCGGAGCGGTTTAAATATCTTGCCGGGATGATAACATCGGTGTCGATATTATCGCCGAATTTATGTACTCTGCCTTTAGCGTTCATAATAATTCCATAGCCTTTCCTGCTACAAATATATGCGCGTTTATCCCCATTGTAGCCAAACGGAGCACGCCGATAAAGCCCGCAAGCGAGCCGATTTTATTCTACTTCTGCCGGATCGGCGATATAGCCCTTAACAGCCGATGCTGCCGCAACGGCAGGTGACGCAAGATAAATTTCCGACTTTGTGTGACCCATTCTGCCGACAAAGTTTCTGTTTGAAGTTGACACAGCCTTCTCGCCTGCTGCAAGGATGCCCATATGACCTCCGAGACACGGTCCGCATGTAGGAGTTGAAACGATGGCTCCCGCCTCGATAAATGTTTCGACAATGCCCTCTTTTACGCAATTGAGATAAATTGTCTGTGTAGCCGGGATTACGATAACGCGAACGCCGTTTGCAACCTTATGGCCCTTGATAATCTCTGCGGCAGTACGCATATCTTCCATTCTGCCGTTTGTGCAAGAGCCGATAACAACCTGGTCGATTTTGATTTTTTCGCACTCGTCGATAGTTTTTGTGTTTTCAGGAAGATGCGGAAAAGCGACTGTCGGACGGAGTGTTGACAAATCAATTGTAACAACGCTGTCATACTCAGCGTCTGCGTCAGCCTCATAAACCTTATACTCGCGCTCGCTTCTGCCCTTGACATATTCAAGAGTTACATCGTCAACCGGGAAAATGCCGTTTTTGGCACCGCATTCGATAGCCATATTGGCGATGCAAAGGCGGTCGTCCATAGAAAGGTCGGCAATACCGTCGCCCGTAAATTCAAGTGACTTATAAAGCGCACCGTCAACGCCGATTTCGCCGATTAAGTGAAGAATAACATCCTTGCCCGAAACATACTTTTGCTTTTTACCGGTGATAACAACCTTGATAGCAGACGGAACTTTGAACCAAGCCTTGCCGGTTACCATTCCTGCCGCCATATCGGTTGAGCCTACGCCGGTTGAAAATGCGCCGAGAGCGCCATATGTGCAGGTGTGAGAGTCTGCGCCGATAATGCAATCGCCGCATGTAACGATGCCCTGCTCGGGAAGGAGCGCATGCTCGATACCCATATTGCCGACATCAAAATAGTGTGTAATGCCTTGAAATTTTGCAAATTCCCTAACCTGCTTGCAGTTTTCTGCAGACTGAATATCCTTGTTCGGTGTAAAGTGATCCATAACAAGGGAAATTCTTGTTTTATCGAATACTGTTTTTTTGTTAAACTTGTTCATCTCGTTGATGGCAACCGGAGAGGTAACATCGTTTCCAAGCACCATATCGAGATTTGCCTCTATCAGCTGACCTGGCACAACGCTGTCAAGCCCTGCGTGGGCAGCCAATATTTTTTGAGTCATAGTCATTCCCATATACTCACCCCTATAATATGTAAAAAATATAATTATTAAACATCTTCAATAAACGATTCTTCACCTCTTGCGAGAGAGGTGATACCTGTTCTTGCAAGCTCGACGATGCCGAAATGATTTTCGAGATAGTCAACGAATCTGTCGATAGTTTCGCCTGTGCCGGTAAACTCAAGAGTAATCGTTTCAAGTGACATATCGAGTACCCTTGCTCCGTAACGCATATTGAATGCAAGAAGAGCATTCTTTTGAGGAATACCCTTTGCCTTTACCTTTACGAGAAGCAACTCTGACGAAACAGAAGTTTCGTCGGTAAGCTCGGCAACCTTTTTAACGATTTCAAGCTTTTTAAGCTGAGCCTTAATTTGTCTGAAATTTTCCGGCTCGGTGTTTGTTTCAATAGTCATACGGGAGAAATTGGGGTCTTCCGTTTCGCTAACGGTTAATGAAGAAATATTATAGTTTCTTCTTGAGAACAAGGAAGCAACACGCTGAAGAACGCCGCTTTCGTTATCAACAAGAACAGACAAAATCAACTTTTCTTTCATAATTGCGCCTCCTTAGTTAAATTTTTCGATAATATCCGTATGAGCGCCTCCGGGCGGAATCATCGGAAGTACATTTGAATCGGGGCTGATTCTGCAATCAACGAGAACAGGACCCTGATGCTCGAATGTTTCTTTAAGAACTGCATCAATATCATCGTTTGTATTAATGCGAAGTCCCTTAACGCCGAAAGCCTCGGCAACTGCGGCGAAATCGGTTTTTCTGTGCGGATCGGTATCAGAAAAGCGATTGCCGTAAAAAAGTTTTTGCCACTGACGAACCATACCCAAAACGGTATTGTTCATAATAAACATTTTAACAGGCACATTGTATGAACACATAGTAGCAAGTTCCGACAAATTCATATGGAAGCCGCCGTCACCTGCGAACATAACAACGGTTTTGTCCGGGCATCCGAACTGACCGCCGATTGACGCGCCCATTGAATAACCCATTGTGCCCAAGCCGCCGGAAGTGAGAAGTGTTTTCGGCTGCTTAAATTTATAGAACTGCGCCGCCCAAAGCTGATGTTGACCGACATCGGTAACAACAATCGTATCGTCGTCAGTTGCGGCGTCGATTTTTTCGATAAGAGTTTGAGGATTTACAAAATCGCCGATTTGAAGCTGGTCAAACGGACGGCGATAGCTGTTAACCTCGTCAATCCAATCCTTATGGTCGAGTTGTTCAATCGCTCTCGTAAGAATCGGGATAACCTCTTTCAAATCACCTCTGAGGTGGTAATTTGAATAAATGTTTTTATCCATTTCGGCATTATCAATATCAATATGTAAAATTTCCGCATTAGGAGCGAATTTTTTTCTGTTGCCGGCAACACGGTCGGAAAAACGCGCACCGCATGTGATGAGAACATCGCAATCGTGAGCCGCCTTGTTGCACTCAAAATGGCCGTGCATACCGATTAAACCAAGGTGAAGCGGATGATTGTACGGAAAAGCGCCGAGTCCCATAAGACTTGAAACAACAGGAGCGTCGATTTTTTCCGCAAATGTAATCAAATCCTCGCCGACCTCGGAAAGAATTGCGCCGCCGCCTACATAAATAAGCGGCTTTTTGGCATTTTGCAAAAGTTCAACCGCTCTGTCAAGGCAGTCCTTACGCGGTTTTTTAGGCGGATTCGGCTGCTGTTTCGGCTCGGGAGTGTATTCGCACTTTGCGGCAGTAAAATCCTTTGGGATATCAATAAGAACTGGTCCCTTACGGTCGCTTTGAGCGATGCGAAACGCACGGCGGATTGTCGGAGCAAGCTCCTCTACGCTTTTAACCTGGAAATTATGTTTTGTAATCGGCATTGTAATGCCGCAAATATCAACCTCTTGGAAAGAATCGCGTCCGAGACCCTCCGTAGCATAGTTACAAGTAATTGCGACAACCGGAATTGAATCCATATACGCTGTTGCGATACCTGTTACAAGGTTTGTTGCACCGGGACCCGATGTTGCAAAACAAACGCCGACCTTGCCAGTTGCCCTTGCATAGCCGTCTGCCGCATGTGCGGCGCCCTGCTCGTGAGCGGTGAGAATGTGATTGAAAGTGTCGCCGTATTTATAAAGTTCGTCAAAAATATTTAAAATCGTTCCTCCGGGATAACCGAAAATGGTATCTACGCCCTGTTCTTTGAGGGTTTCAAGAACGATTTGTGAACCGTTGAGTTCCATACCTACACTTCTCCTTTGCAAAATATTATAAAATAAATCTATATACTTAGAAAATATTGAATAATATTTTAGTGTATTTGCAAAGTAATGTCAAGGATTATTTACTCTTGTAAAAAGTATTTTTTTGTTATATACTGTTAGTTGACAATTTTGAATTTGAAAACAAGGAGATAAAAAATGAAATTAGGTATGGTCGGCTTGCCGAATGTCGGCAAGAGCACACTTTTTAACGCTATAACAAACGCAGGCGCTCAAAGCGCAAACTATCCGTTTTGCACGATTGAGCCGAATATCGGAATGGTATCCGTTCCGGACGAAAGACTTGACAAGCTTGCCGAGATGTATGACCCCGACAAATTCACCCCTGCAACAATCGAATTTGTTGACATTGCGGGTCTTGTTAAAGGCGCAAGTCAGGGCGAGGGCTTGGGAAACAAATTTTTGTCGCACATCAGAGAAGTAGACGCGATTATTCATGTTGTAAGATGCTTTGACAATGACGACATCACACATGTTGACGGCAGCATTAACCCGGCAAGAGATATTGAGACAATTAACCTTGAACTTATACTTTCCGACTTGGATTTGCTCTCAAGAAGGGTAGAAAACAGAAAAAAAGCAATGAAGGGCGACAAGACGATTGCCACGGAAGTTGCTTTTCTTGAAAGACTCATCGCAGAGATGGAAACGGGCAAAACGGCAAGAGCGGTTGAAATCAACGAGGACGAGCAGGAATACCTCAAAGAGGTTGAATTGCTCACAATCAAGCCGGTAATTTACGCTTGTAACATGGGCGAAAACGACTTTAAGGACAATGCAATTGAAAGCAACAAATACTATCAAACTGTTAAAGAAATCGCGGCTGCGGAGGGTGCGGAAACATTCCCGATTTGTGCCGAAATGGAGGCTGAAATTGCAGAGCTTGAGCCTGACGAAAAGGAAGTGTTCCTTGAGGATATGGGGCTTGAAAGGTCGGGTCTTGACAGACTCATCAAAAAGAGCTATTCGCTTCTCGGTCTTATCAGTTTTCTCACCGCAGGCAAGCAGGAAGTAAGAGCTTGGACTATCAAAAAAGGCACAAAGGCACCGCAGGCGGCAGGAAAAATTCACACCGACTTTGAGCGCGGATTTATCAGAGCCGAGGTTGTGGCTTATGACGACCTTATGGAATGCGGCTCAATGGTTGCCGCCAAAGAAAAGGGTCTTGTAAGGTCCGAGGGCAAGGAATATGTTATGAAAGACGGCGACATTGTTTTATTCAGATTTAATGTATAAAATAATCGACAACCGTCGAATATCGTATTTTTGTTGACTAATTTATAAAAGTGTAGTACCATTTGATTAGACAAATCTTTGTCACGGGGAGGAAAAAATGTCTGACACAGCAGAAAAAACGGATATTGAGCTTCTCGACGAGATTAAAAACGGCAACGAAAAATCGACTGATGAGCTTATAAACAAATACAGAAGCTCGGTTGAAGCCATTGCGATGAAATACATCAACTCCCCTCTTGAAAAAGACGATTTGGTACAGGAGGGCATGATTGGCTTGCTTGCCGCGATTAAATCATACAACAGCAACAAGGGCGCAAAGTTTTTGACATACGCCTGCCGCTGTATCGACAACTCAATTCAAACGGCACTGCGCAAATTTTCACGGCTGAAGGATATTCCCCAAGGCTCAATTGTTACACTCGAAGAGGATTATTTCGACAATCAATATGTTTTGAGCGCCGAAGATGAATATTTGGCTAATGAAAGTGTTTCAATATTAAGCGACACATTGTATGAGGAGCTGTCAAAATTCGAGAATGAAGTTTTGCGACTGCATATAGTAGGCTGTTCATACAACGAAATTGCCGAAAGGCTCGGTAAAAATCCGAAAGCAATCGACAATGCAATGCAAAGAATAAGAAAAAAACTCAACGGCATCATTTTTAAATAATGTCGATAAGTTTGGATAATTAAAAATTATCCTGAACATTTATCCCACGGCAAAATTTTTAGAGAGGTAGCAAAAATATGTACGAAGACAAGACTTTAATTTGCAAAGACTGCAATCAAGAATTTGTTTTCACTGCAGGAGAGCAGGAATTTTACGCTGAAAAGGGCTTTGTAAACGAGCCACAGCGCTGCAAAGCATGCAGAGCGGCAAGAAAAGCCGCTTCAAAAGCACCGCGCGAAATGCACGACGCAACATGTGCAAGATGCGGCAAGGCATGCAAAATTCCGTTTATTCCGAAAGACGGCAGACCGGTTTATTGCAGTGAATGCTTTGCTGAAATATCGGCAGAAAAATAAGTAAAGACAAAAAATAAGCGCCTACGGTTTCGTAGGCGTTATATTTTTACGCAATTTGGTTATTTCGAGTGTTTTTTCGCCTTTGCCAGCTGAAAAATCCATACAAATCGTTGATAAGGAAAACGACAAAGCAAACAACTACGCTGATATACTTTTTATCATCGCGCGACGCCAACGCCCAAAGAATTATCAAAACAATATCGTTTGCGGCATAGCCGAGCGCATAATACGGACTGCGCCGAAACGAGAAATAAACGGCGATAAAGCTTGTTGCGACGAAAATTGTGCTGAACACGATATTGGTTGTGTGCAAAGCGGACAAGATGAAATAGAACACGGCGGTGACGACCAGAGCGGCAACAAACGACAGCACTGTTTCTTTAAGTGACACGGCGTTGATTTCGACCTGTGATTTATCCTCCTTACTCGGGTGTTTAAGCCATGAAACGATGGTGAACACAGCCATTGGGAGCGACATAAACACATATGTTATCAGCTCGCCGTAATAAGCATAAGAATATGAAATTATGCCGTAAATAACGCAAAAAACAAACATTAAAACAGGACCGACAAGGTTGCCCTTTGCATAAAAAATCAGCGATGTTACACCGAACAGCGTTGCAACAAGCGTGAGCGCGTCGCTGTTGCCGAACAGGACAGCCGACAGAATGATTGCGGCGACCGAAAATCCCCACAAAACATAATCGGTCACGGTGAAATTGCCGAATATTTTTTTGAGCATTACATTCCCTCTTTTCGTAAAAAAATAACATCCGTTTGTATATCTTCAAAGACCTAACGATACACAAGCGAATGCAAAACATTCTCTGCCCGGTGGCAGAAATATTGAATTTAAAAATCATCGGCAAGGCCAAACAGCCTTGCCGACATGGCGCAGAGGGTGGGATTCGAACCCACGCGGGCGTTAACCCAAACGGTTTTCAAGACCGCCTCGTTATGACCACTTCGATACCTCTGCATTACTTAATGCTTTGATATATTAACACAACGGCGAGTCAATGTCAAGAAAATTTTTAATTTTGATAAAAATAACTTTTTACTTGACATTTAAGCGGTGATATGATAAAGTATTACTCGCACGAAAGTGCAAAAACTTGACAGGTTTAAACCAAGTTACACGCAGAAGTACTCAAGCTGGTGACGAGGCGCCCCTGCTAAGGGCGTAGGCCGGGAAACCGACGCGAGAGTTCGAATCTCTCCTTCTGCGCCAAAATAGACACCCATTTTTGGGTGTCTTTTTTGATGTAAAAAAAGAGATTCGAAAAGGACAAACGCACAGCGTTAGTATGTTTCATGCAAGTGTTAAAACAGAGCGTTATTTTATTCATAGAAAAATACAAAAAGTTGATTAACAGACAGTTATGCATTTAGGTTAGCGCAAGAAATGAAGACACAACATACAACACTGAACGACGAAGCAAAATGCATATCAGCAAAAATTGAATAAGCGGGCAAAAACGGCATAATTATATAGTATGAACAAAAAATTATTTAAGCTTGAGGCTATAGGATTCATTTTTGTAAGCATTGTCGGAACGCTGAGTCATTTTTTGTATGATTGGCTCGGCAAAAATGTTGTTGTGGGAATATTTTGCCCTGTGAATGAAAGCCCGTGGGAACATTTAAAACTGCTGTTTTTCCCCTTTGCCATTTATACAGTATATATGTATATAAAGCTGAAGAACAGCAAATTCAATGTGTTTTTTGCAAGCTACATTTCGATTGTATGCGGTATGACGGCGACGCTTTGCTATTTTTACACGCTTAACGGAATGATTGGCGGAAACAACGAATGGGTCAATATTTCATCATTTTTTGTCGGAGCTTTGATTACATTTGTATTGAACTATTTTTTAATCAACAATTCTATCGGCAACGGACTGCCGAACGGAATCGGCGCGGCAATGATGATTGTGACGATGATTGCGTTTTGGCTGTTCACCTTTGAGCCGCCGATTATCGAATTGTTTAAGGACCCGACAGATTTGATATACGGATTAAAGAAATAGGAATAATACGGATTTTGCACGCATATATATTAATTAAGAAGTGCGAAGCAAAACAGAGTATTGTTTCCGAATCAGACCGCCTCGGCGGTCTTTTTCGTTTATGCAAAAAATTGTTGACACAACATAAAAGAAAAGAAAAAAAGCAACACCGAAGTGTTGCTTGGAGCTGATAGGCGGACTCTGAAGGAAGAGCGACGCACTACGAAACAGTCCACCGGACTGTTTCTCCCAAATCAAAGATTTGGAGTGCTTGTCGGCGGTTCAAGTCCTCGGATAATTATTGACAACATAAAGAAAAAGAAAAAAGCAACACCGAAGTGTTGCTTGGAGCTGATAGGCGGACTTGAACCGCCGACCTCGTCCTTACCAAGGACGCGCTCTACCACCTGAGCCATATCAGCAAAAAACAGCGGGCGACAAGACAAAATCTTATCGCCCCATGGCGACCCGAAACGGGCTCGAACCGTCGACCTCCAGCGTGACAGGCTGGCGTTCTAACCAACTGAACTACCGGGCCATTTGCTCTGCGAATAGTATTATAACGAATGGCGGCGAATATGTCAAGAATTTTTTGTTGAAAGTTTTAAGTATCTAATATATAATAGCAATATGAAAGATTTACATATACACATTGAGCAGGGTCCGTATGAGAAAAAATGGATTGAAAAATTCGTTGACACTGCCGTAAAAATGAATATTGACGAAATAAATTTGCTTGAGCACTCAATCAGAATCAAGGAATTTCACCCGACATTTGAGGAGGCAAAGAACTACAACCTTTATCAAAAGAGATGGTTTGAGGGCAAGGCGGCGCAGGCACACAGCCTTGACGAATACAAGCGTTTGATTGACGAAATCAGGAAAGAGAAATACCCTGTTAAAATCAACTTCGGCATGGAGGTTTGTTGGTTTGAACAGCACGAGGACGAAATACGAAAACTTTTGGCGGACAATTATTTTGACATTGTTTTAGGCTCGGTGCATTGGGTTGACAATTGGACATTCAACCAGCGCAAATATCAATGGCTCTCACGGGATGCTAATAAAATTTACAAGCGGTATTACGAAATGTCGAACACGCTTGTTGAGAGCGAAATTTTTGACATTATCGCCCATCCCGATTTGATAAGATGCCACGGAATTTATCCCGATTACGATTTGAGCGAAGATTATGAAAAATTGTGCAAAAGCGCAATAAAACACAATGTAAAAATCGAGATGAACACATCAAAAGCTCCCGGCATTAACGGTGAATTTTTGAAAATCGCAAAGAAATACGGAGTGAAATTCTCTCCCGGCTCCGATGCGCACAGGCCGCAGGATGTCGGCAGAGGGATAAAGCAAATATATGGTTTGGTTAATTTTGAATAGCAAAAACAGCGTTGACGAAACAAGGAAGTCAACGCTGTTTTTTTATTATTTGATTACAATGCGAATTTTAATTCATCAGACGATTTATATCTCTTTTGAGGGTCGATTTGAGTGCATTTTAAAACTATGTGCCCTGCCCTGCCGCGTGCAAGTTTTTTGCTCGGGTGCTCGCCTGTTAGCATAACATTAAGCAAAACACCGACGGCGTAAATATCCGTTCTTGCGTCACTTTGCGCCAAGCCGAGCTGTTCGGGCGAGGCGTAACCGACTGTGCCGAAATGCACGGTGTCGCTGTTCTTATCGCGCGAATATTTGCGAGCGGCGTTGAAATCAATCAGCTTGACGGTTGAATCGTCGCTTATCATAACATTTTGCGGTTTGACATCGCGATGAACAAAACCGTTTGCATGCAGGACCGACAAGGCATCGCAAACGCAGGAAATCACCTTTGCGGCGCCCGAATATGTATAAACGCCGTTTTCGAGGACATCGGCGACTGTAACACCGTTGATATACTCTTCAAACACGATTTGACCGTCGGGGAAATAATAAGTGTCATAAACCGACGGGAGATTTTCAAAATCAATCATTTTGAGCATATCGTAGACGGGAACGGGCGTATTAAAGCAATGAACAACCATTTTTCTGCCTAAGGTTTTATGCTTTACGACAAACGCCCTGCCGCCGTTTTTATCGGCAAGAAGTTTTTGAAACGAATATTCTGTTTTTAAGCCTTGTAAAAAATCGTCACAGGTCATAATTATGCCTTTTCAATAGTAATTGACAAATCGTAAAGCGTTTTGTCGGAATATTGCCGCTCGGTTTGAAGATAATTAATCACATATTTATCCATAGCAGAGATGCCGATATACTGCGTAGTGAATTTTGCGCCGTTTTTAATATCGGTATTATATTGCTCCGTTCGCTCCAAAAGATCGGTATAATATTTATCAAACGGCGGCGAGGTTGTCAGCGTTTCAAAGGGATAGTTGTTTCTGTCGTTCATAACTTCCTCTATGTCGCTGAAATAGTTGTTGCAAGCGGCTTGCGCAACACAGACAAGCATTTTTTTGCCGTCTTCGACTCGGCTTTCATCAACATCGCAGATATAGGCGTTGATTCGCTCGCCCTTATTATAGAAAAATACGGAAAGAAAAGCGTCGCCGAGATTGATTTTTGTTGAATAGCGGACAGTATTTTCGTCCTCATATGACATAATATCCTTAAAATCGCTGACGCTCCACAAATCGTCGGCGCCCATTCTGTCGCTTGTTTTGACTATTGCGGCGGTGAAATTTGAATAGGTGCAGACCGGCGAATGTTTTTGATAGAAATAAACGCCGGTGATACCGCCTGCCGCGACGGCAATAGCAAGCACAACGCTGATGATGACAATTATCGTTTTTCTCCGTTTTGAAAGCGGAGTTTTTTGTTTTTGAATTTTTTGTTTCGGCTCGAACGAGGTCATACAATGCAGGCAAAACCGTGCTCCGTCCTGAATCGGTGCGCCGCAGTTCGGGCAATATCTCATATTATTCATACATTTTCACCCCAATGTTTCCTGACCGTATTCAAACAAAATTTCGTTTGTTTCGACAACGCCGAGGTGTTTGCACAGCGCATAAATCACAACGCAGTCGAACGGATTTTTTGCATACAAAGTCGGATAGCCCGTTTTTTTAAGCATTGTTTGTGTTTCGTCGAACGACAAGCCCATTGCAAATGCGAGGCAAAGCACCTTTTCGCGCTTTGGTTGTTTGCGCACACCCGAAAGGATTTGGTAGGCATAAACCTCGCTCATTTCCGATTTTTCGACAATTTGCGCCTTGTTAAGCCCTTTTTGATTGATTATGTTTTGCAGATAATCGGCAAGCGAACATTCGGCGATAGCATCACTGTTTGCGTCATAAAACGATTTGAAGGAGGAAAATGATTTTAATTCTTCCTCAAGGTCTTTTGTATCTTTAGCCACAAGAGCACCCCCCATTTGCTATAAATCATAACACGCTCAAAACCGAATTGTCAATACGCCAAAAAAGTGCTCCTGCCGTTCTTGCAAAAGCACTTTATTTTAATTAAATATTTTTTGTATTATGCCGACAGCATAAGAAATGAGTGGCAAAAAAATGTATAATTTAATTGTTACTTAATCTGTTGTTCGAGGCTTTTAAATTCCTCGGTATCGAAAAACTCCGTAAGGGTGATGCCGAAGCCGTCGCACAGCATTTTGATTGTAACTATGCCGGGATTTATACTTTTGCCGTACAAAATATTTTTAACGGTTGACGCAGGAACCGCTGCCTCTGTAGAAAGTTTGTTGACGGACATATTCTTTTCCTCACAAAGGCGATAAATTCTGTTTTTAACGGCTGTATAGGTGTCCATAAGCCTACCTCCTTATTATTTATTGTGCTCAAATTAATTATAAATAATAAGATTTGACATAATAGGCTATATATGATACTATTAGTCTATAAATAGACTGTTTTGATTGATATTTTTGTGCAGATTGCAAAAATATTTATCTCGGCAGACAAAAACACGCTTGCAAAAGCAGACAAAATAAAACAGAGGAGAAAAAACATGTATTGTAAAAAATGCGGAGCACCGATTCCGAACGGCAACAACTTTTGCCAAAACTGCGGCACTGCCGTAGCGGCAGTGAATGGAAGTGAGGGCGAACAGACCGCGGCGCAACAGCCGTTGCCTGCGGAGCAAAAAACGCTTAAAAATCAAACAGAAGCAAAATTATATTCGCCGGAAAACAAAGAGAAAATAAAT